>NBJMR02800__coassemble_1341_pt1 | contig 64910 bp, 63 predicted proteins | sample NBJMR02800__metabat2_high_PE_027 | metagenome-assembled genome bin NBJMR02800 | reverse complement strand
TTGTCATTACTTCTGCGATACCCGCCATGATATACTCTGCACAGGGCAGCGCGATCGCGTTGCCGAGCGCAAAGCAGCGGGCATGGTCGCTGATGGGTTCGTCCTTGCAGCCGTATGCTGTCCAGCCCTCAGGCAGCCCCATGAGCCGTTCACACTCCAAGGGCGTAAGGTCGCGGATAAAACCGTCCTGCTCTTTCCCCTCATACCAGAACGCGAAAGGCTGTCCTACACTGGCAAGCAGAGTTGGGAAGGGTTCGCCGCTTCTGCCGAAGCACGCGCGGAAGCCCCTTTGGTCTCCCTGCTTTGCCATTGACCGCATCCGCCGGAGCTGGAAGGGGCGCACGACGGGTACCTGCCCCCCTGCTTGAGCAGCAGGTATTCGATCTCCGCAGGCGGCGGGCAGCCTGCTTTCACCGCAAGGCGCAGGATACGGGAACACACTGCGGGGCTTAAATAATACTTCTGCGGCACGCTCGCCTGCAAAATCCGCCACGACGAACACCCGCCGCCTACGCTGCGAAAGGGTGGGTTCTCCCCAATACTGGGCGTCCAAGAGCCGCCAAGCGGTATCAGCCCGTCCCCCTCGCACCATTCCGGCGTGCGCCCAGATACCGCTATCAGGCATTGGAATCTCGGTATCTGTGAATGCGTGGAGCACGGCTGCAAAATCCAACCGGTCATTTGAAGAAAGACTTCCCATGACGTTCTCCCATACAGCGAAAGCTGGATAACGGTTATCTGTTGCATTCCTCATTTCCTCTATAATGCGCATGGCCTGATAGAACAGGCCGGATTTACTGCCTGCCAGACCGGTACGGTTTCCGATCTGCGACAGGTTTTGGCACGGCGAGCCGAACGTGATCACATCCACGGGCGGTATTTTGCCGCCGTCTATCTGCGTAATATCGCCCAGGTGCAGCATTTCAGGGAATTGCCGTTTGGTGATGGATACCGGCGCTCTGGCGATCTCACTCGCCCACATGGGGACAATGCCGCAGCGGGACGCGGCGAGAGGGAACACGCCGATGCCGTCAAACAGACTGCCGAGTTTAAGGGCAGGCACGGCCAGCCCTCTTATGACTGCGCGCCCGCAGACCGTCCATGCTGTTCCACTTTGGGGATTTCCCACGGATGCGGGATAGGCAGGTCACAGCGTTCGCCCGGGTCTAAATTCGCTCCGCAATTAGGGCAGGTGTGGTAGTACATAAGCTGACCTCCTTTTGTGATTGTTGGTTAATGTCCTACACGGATACCGGCGGCGGGCGGGCATGGTGCGTTACGATCTCCGGGTATAAAAATAACCGCCTGAGTAGGGCGGTTCGATGGATTATTCGGTCGTACATGGCCTTCTCCTTTTTCTGAAATGAAAAAAGCCGCTCTTTTTTCAAAGAACGGCTTTCTAATTGTGATTATAGATATGTTTAATTGTCTTTAATTTGTATTATATCAGTAGTTCCATAACTTAATCGCAGTTGTGTATAAACCAGTGTTTCAGTCGGGCCGGTGACGCCGGTTGCTCCGGCTGCACCGCTGGGACCCGTGGGACCCGTAGGGCCACCTGCCGGGCCGGTTGCTCCAGTTGGACCTGTCGATCCAGTTGCTCCAGTCGGACCAGCTGGCCCGGTCACACCGGTAGCGCCAGCAGGGCCGGTAATACCAGTCGCACCAGTAGCACCCGTCACGCCGCGCGGGCCCATGGGGCCCCGCTCGCCGCGAAAGCCCCGCGGCCCCATCGGACCTGTCGGGCCAGCAGGGCCAGTTGGGCCACGCTTGCAGCAGCAGTCCTCTCCGCGGTCTCTATCCATCCAATCGTCAGACGGGCAATCCATATCATCCCGTCCGCCGAATCGAGAGCGATGATACATATCGTTCTTCCTTTCCGGAAAATTGCCTGGGCCAGTGCCCCGGCATTCCATTCTATGTGTCTGCCATCCTGTCTGTCACCATATTTTCCCGTTGCGCAAAGTAACGGCGGTTGTAGGCCACTTCCGGGGAATCCGGTTGATACATAGCCGCCCGTTCGTTCCAGATCGCAGCCTGTTCATGCTGCCCCATCCGGTCGCAACAGACACACAGACCCAGGCATGGCACAAACCCATAGCACGGCTGATAGACAAAACCGCCCCTTTCCGGGTGGCATGGCGCATGAAGCGCCGCCTGGTACCAGAACGATGCCTGCTCCAGCTGCCCATCCTCCACGGCAAGCGCGGCAAGTGCACAACAGCTTTCCCCCCGCGGGCAGTCCATGGAAAACGAGCGTACCAGCGCCTGTTTCGCCTCCTCCCGCCGGCCGAGTGCGCACAGGCAGTCAGCCAGATTGCGGCATGCCTCGATCCGGTTTTCCACCCAGCCGTCCGGCATTGCCAGAAAGGTTTCAAAGGCCTGCGCTGCCAACTGATACTGTCCATCCGTCATCAATTCGCGCGCATAATAAAATCTGCCGCGCGTATCCAGCTTTTCCCCGCGCTCCTGCATCCGCTGGTAGATCCGCAGATTTCGTCCGCGCTCTCCTGCTTTTTCCTTGTGGTGGCTGACTGCCGCTTCCCCATAGACTACGCTGCCCGACGGTGTGATGCACTCGTGCACCGCCCCCTGCCAGCGGAAACCAGCTTCGCGTCGCAGCAGCCGTTCCCGATAGTAGGTAAAAACAGCTTTCCCCTGTGCATCAAACGCCGTGTGGTATGGTAGCATGACCATGTCAGCCGTCCCATCCAGTTCGGATTTCAACTGCAGGAACTTCTCCCTGTCCTCCGGCTCGATCACATCGTCCGCATCCAGCCACAGAATATAGTCCATGGATGCTTGTGCAAATGAAAAATTGCGTGCTGCAGAAAAATCATCGCACCATTCAAAGTCCTGTACCTGTCCGTATGCGGCGGCAATCTCCTTGGTGCGATCCGCAGAACCGGTATCCACCACGATGATCTCATCTGCTATTCCCTGCACGCTGTCCAGGCAGCGTCCCAGCACTGCTTGCTCATCCTTGACGATCATGCAAAGACTGATTGTTGCCATAAACAAACTCCCTCCCGTACAGTCTATGCCGGCCGTCCTCATGAGGAACGCACTGTGCAAAATGCTGGAAATAATTCAATATGGTTTTCCAAATTCTTCGTCCCTTCCCTGTTTTTTTGCATAGCGATGGTTTATAATAAGGGTAGGAGTTCATGCTATCCGGAGGTGTCTGTTATGATTGAAGCGTATCGGGACGCATTGCTGAATGTTGACAGTTATGGCGCCATCTTCATGTATGCGACCCATAAGGACCTGACCACTGCGCCGCGCCATATTGTCCGTATGACCGAGCCGGTCGACCCACGCGTGCTGCTCGCGGCTGTGCGCACTGCGCTTGACCGCTATCCCCAGTTCGGGCTCGGTCTGGTGCGCGGCGAAACCCAGTACAGCTACCGCATCCTCACCAAGCCGCCCGTAGTGCTCGAAATGAACGATATTTCGCCCTACTATATCGGATCGGATGATACCAATGGTTATCTATTCCTCTGCGGTTATAAAGGGAATACCATCTACCTTGAGTATCAGCACTGTACATCGGACGGACGCGGCTTTGACGAATTTATCCGCACCATCCTGTACTACTATCTGCTTGGTATGGGCCATCCTGTCGACCCCGGCCGCATCCGCACCAATGAAACCGAGTTTACGCCGCAGGACTGCGAGGACGGCTACCTTCGCCTGCGCGGCATGCCGCAGTCGGACGCCGACCACCATCCCGACGTTCCGTCTTTCCACATGCCTGAGTACGACAGTACGAATGACGACAATGAACTGACAACCGAACTGACCATCTCCCTGCCGCAGCTGCTCGCCTATACCAAGGGCAACGGCGTAACGCCCATGACTTTCCTGATGACTGCGATTTCCATGGGCATGTACCGCACCTACTACGCCGGTACCGACCGCAAGGAGCCGATCATCGCCGAGGTCCCGATGGATCTTCGCGCCTATGCCAAAACCACCACCACGCGTTTTTTTGTCTCCCTGCTCGACCTGCCCTTCTTCTATGAGTATTTCAGCATGCCTTTCCTCGAAGCGTGCCAGGCCTGCAAAGCATATTTCGACACGCAGAAAAACCTGCCGCATGCGGTGTTCTGGGCGCTCAAAAACGCCAACCGTGTCGCTAAGTCGCACAAGCTGGACATGCCTATCGACGAGAAAGAGCAGATGATGCGCCAGCAGGCGCGCGACTATATCCGCCGGGACAGCTTTATCCTGACCAATATCGGTGAATTTAAGCTGCCGCCCAGCATGGAGCCGTTTGTCAAGGACTATTCCGCGATCCTGCCCTGTGCCTTCCAGCCGTTTGGCATACTGGTCAGCTCGTACAGGGATACGCTCAAGGTCTCGATCTCGCAGCGCGACTTCAATTACCATCTGGTTGAAAACATCCGTGCCGTGCTGCGTGAAATCGGCTTTGAAACCACAGCACTCCCCTACACCTTCCATGTTACCCGCTACGACGGGCTGCATCTGGCAAAGGACTGAGCTCGCTCAGCCGCCAGTTATCCCCGTAAATGCAAAAAACAGACCTGCCGGACAACAGGTCTGTTTTTTTGCCCGCAAACGGGGCACGCTTTATTCTTTCCGTGAAATAAAGTAGATCACCGAGAAGCCGGCTGCCAGACACAGGATACACGCGATCCACTGGCTGAACGGCGGCACGCCCGGAAACACCTCGAGCACGGAAGCAATCATGAATCCCAGAATGATCAGATAGGTCGCACGCGGACGGTTGGTCATCAGGCTGTCGAGCAGCTTGGTGGTCAGCACGATGCCCGCGCACAGGCCGATAAACAGCGGCAGCAGGAACAGGATATCCAGCCCGCTGATCGCCGCCATGGTCTTATCGTACAGGCCAAGCATAAGCAGCAGATAGGAAACGCTGATGCCCGGCAGCACGAGCGCCGCCGCGCAGACAACGCCGGCAACCAGAAGGAGCAGCGGCTCCCAAACACCGAGCTCTCCCCCCACCAGATCGGACGGAAGCAGCCCGAGCAGAGCCACTACGGCCATACCGATCAGGATATAGACCGGCACATGCCATGAAAAACCTGCCAGCCGGGCCTTGTTATAGATCATCGGCACGCACCCTGCCACTGCTCCGATAAAGAAGAACTGGGTTGGGAACGGAAAGACTTCCAGCAGGTGCAGCAGCGGCCGCGCGATAATCAGCATGCCCAGGCCCGCACCGATGCAGAACCAGAGCAGAAACAAAAAGTGCCGTCTGACATCCTTGCGGAAGTTGCTGACCGCCATAATCAGCTTGTCATAAATACCCATCATCATCGCCATGGAACCGCCGCTCACACCGGGGATCAGCATGGTGCCGCCGATGACAGCTCCCTTTGCCGCGGTCACGATCAAATCCTTCATCAAGCCTGACGCTCCTTTACGCTTTCTGCCGGATTAACCCGGCGCCCTGATAATGCAAACATCCCGGAATTTGCAGAAAAAGAACGGTCTTACGACGGCCGTTCTTTTTTCTTGCGCAAAATGGCATACGGATCGACCGGAAACGGAAACTCGAAATGCACATGCATCTGCGGCACGTTGAACAGAGCGAGCGCTTCCCCTTCGTCATTCACCATGCCGTGCGCCCGGAACACATAGGGCGGCTGCCCCGGCTGCAGCAGTTCGAGCTCCTCGCCGTCAAACATGCGGTTTTTCAGCGCGAAAACCGCATGGCCTTCTGCATCACATTCCACCGGCATGCCGGCGACCTCATATTCGCGGATATACTGGCTGTCCCCGTAATGCTGGCCGTTTTCCTGATTGCCGAAATAGAAACCGGTATAATACTCCCTGTGGCTGACCTTGTCCACTTCATCGCGGCAGAACTGCGGCAGTTTATACTGCGCCGGATCCGACCGGTAGGCGTCGATCGCCGCGCGGTATGCGCCGGTCACGCAGGCGGCGTAATACGCCGTCTTGTTGCGTCCCTCGATTTTGAACGAGTCGATCCCCGCGCGCACCAGCTCCGGGATATGTTCGATCATGCACATGTCCTTGGAGTTATACAAATAGGTGCCGCGCGCGTCCTCTTCCACCGGGAAAAACTCACCCGGCCGCTGCTCCTCCATCAGCGCATAGTTCCAGCGGCAGGGCTGCGCGCAAGCGCCGTGGTTGGCGTCCCGCCCGGTCATGTACTGCGAGATCAGGCAGCGCCCCGAGTAGGAAATGCACATCGCGCCGTGGACAAACGCCTCGATCTCGAGCGTTTTGGGGGTCTTGGCGCGGATCTCCGCAATCTCGTCAAGCGACAGCTCGCGCGCGAGCACCACACGCTCCGCGCCGAGATCCGCCCAGAAGTTTGCCGCCTCATAGTTGAGGATGCTGGTCTGGGTCGAGATGTGCAGCGGCACCTTTGGGGCGTATTTCTGCGCCAGCCGGATCACGCCCACATCCGCCACGATCAGCGCGTCCGCACCCGCATCCTGCAGCAGCTCAAGGTAGGCAGGCAGCGCGGGCAGATCACAGCAGGACGGCATGATGTTGACCGTGATATAGCATTTGACGCCGCGCGCATGCGCATAAGCAATCCCCTCGCGCAGCGCGTTGTCGTCAAAGTTGGCGGCAGCGGCCCGCATGCCGAACCGCTGTCCCGCCAGATACACTGCGTCCGCCCCGTAAGCGATGGCGAAACGCATTTTTTCCAAATCGCCCGCAGGGGCGAGCAGTTCCGGATACTTATTCACCGTCGGCCTCCGCGTTCGCAGCTGCCTCCGCCTGCGCGGCTGCCTGTGCCGCATCCGAGGTCGCAATATTGGCCTGATGCTCCTCATAGCTGTTGGCAAACAGGTGGGTGCCATCCGGCATTGCAACATAATAGTAGTAATTATGCTCTTCCGGATGAGCTGCCGCATACAGGGATGCATAACCCGGGTTGCAGATCGGTCCGGGCGGCAGGCCCTCGTGGTTGTACAGGTTATACGGCGAATCCGAGTTGAGATCCTCCTCACTCAGCGTGCCTCCGGTGCGGCCAAGGCCGTACAGGACGGACGCATCGACCTGCAGATAGGGGAACTCGCCGGAATTGTTCAGACGGTTGTAAATAACGCCCGCAATGGTCGCGCGCTCGCTGTCCACCTGCGCCTCGCGCTCGATCAGCGAAGCCACGGTCACAATATCGTGCATGGAACGGCCGAGTGCATCCGCGCCCGCCTGGATCTCTTCATCATACTTATCCCCGAAGTTGTTGAGCATGGTGTTGATCGTGTTCCGAACCGTTGCGTTGCCCTTATAGATCTCATAGGTATCCGGGAACAGATAGCCCTCCAGCCAGCCCTCCTCGGCCGGCAGCTCGCTCTGCAGGAACTCATGCTTGAAAGCATAGGTGTTCAGTTCCTCGTCCAGCGCATCCTCCGTGCAGACATGCTCATCCAGCAGCAGCTGCTTGATCTGCGCGATGGAGTAGCCCTCCGGAATCGTGATCTGCATGGTCTCTGTGCTCGACATATTGACCAGGGTATCAATGATCTGGCCATAGTCCATATTGGGGTTCAGCGCATAACTGCCCGCCAGCACACCCTGGTTATCACCCTTGACGCGGACATACAGCTTGAAGATCGTTCCGTAGTTGATCACGCCCTCGTTGTCCAGCTGGTCGGCCAGAGAAAGCAGATCGGTATTTTCCGACACGGTAATCTCCTTGACTGCATTATCCTTGACAAAGGCAAACACGTCGTTGGCAATAAAGACTGCCGCAAGCGAAAGCACGATCGAAATACCGAGCACCGCGATCACATAGACCACCGTACCGGCACAGCCGCTGTTTTTCACACGCCTGCTGCGCCGGCGGCGCTTATCCGGCTGCGGGATGCGCTGCGTCTCCTGGTTGACGTTGTTATCCATATTCTCCATGTTTCCACCTCATTGGTCCTGTTTTCTTGTTAACCGAGCCAGTCCAGTATCAGTTTTGCCGCAAACGCCAGCACGAATGCCGCAACGCCCGGATTGCGTATCAGAAGCCACAGGTCATACAGGCCCGCGCTTTTTTCAAAATGCGGTACGAGATCCTTTGCCAGCAGGTTTTCCAGCGACCGCAGCGACAGATAAAGGAACAGCAGCAGCACCAAACCATTGATCGCCGCAAAATAGTTCCAGATACCAAAAGCAGCATAGGTGTCCGTGATCCAGAGCACGAACATATAGTACAGGTTATTGACCGCATGCGCCAGCACCGCCGGCCACACACTTTTGAAAATATATGTCAGATATGCATAGGCGATACCAGCCAGCAGCGGGCCTGCAAAGTTCAGCAGGCTGCCGTGCAGCATGGCAAACGCCAGGCCGCTGAACAGCAGGCAGGCCGAGGTGCCTACGCTCTGCTCATGCACGGTCAGCAGCGCCCCGCGCAGATACAACTCCTCCACCACGGCGGACAGCACGACGATGACCAGCAGACGCGCCGCAAAGCCCAGCCCGGTCTGCGGCGCGTCGAGCGCCGTTGCGGAAAGGTCCGCGCCCGCCATGCCCGCCACCTGATAAATCAGCAGATTGAGAAAGAGCGATAGCAGCGCCACCGTGATGCCGACCTTGACGGTCAGCCCCAGCGCCCCCTTCGGCAGCCTTCTGTATTTGAGACGCCGGCGCAGCGTTTTTTGTTCCCGCATGGAAAACACGGCTATGGCAAACGGCACCGAAAACGACACCAGCTCCGCCAGCGCGATCAGCGGTGCACCGCCGCCCAGATACGCGGTCAGCTTGCCGGATCCTGTCAGCAGGCAAAAGCACAGGAACAGCGAAAGGCCGGGCAGCAGTGCGATCTTATTATTCTTCATCCGTACGCAGCACCCGCCTTTCGGTGATGATCCAGCCGCAGCGGCGGTCGTGCGGCTCGCGCGGCAGGCGTTCCTCCAGCCGCGCTTCAGCGCACAGCGCCACAGCGGCCGCCGTCGCCTGCGCGAGGAAACGGTCGTAGTACCCGCCGCCGTAGCCCAGACGGAACCCGTCCCGGTCGCACGCGAGCGCGGGCACGATAATCAGGTCGATCACCGACGGGTCGATCTCCTGCGCAGCTTCATCCGGCTCTAAAATACCATGTGTACCCGGGTGCAGTTCCGCCAGCGAATCGATCCGCCGCGCGGACATCCGCCCCTGCGCGCCGCACAGCGGCACGCAGACCGTCTTGCCGTCCGCCAGTGCCCGCCGGATCAGCGCGTGTGTATCGATCTCCTGCGGCGTTGCAACATAGGTAAACATGCAGGACGCACGCCGGTAGATTTCGCTTTGCAGCACGCGTTCCGTAATCTTCCGGTCGGCTGCGCGCTTTTCCGCCGCATCCTGTGCGGCGCGCTGCGCGAGCGTCCGGCGGCGCAGATTCTGCTTATTTTCTGACATTGTGCACGACTTCCGCCGCGATCCGGCGCGCCTTCTCCTCGCCGCACAGCGCGGATACCAGCGCGCAACCGAAATCGAGCGCGCCGCCCACGCCGCAGGCAGTGATGATGCGGCCGTCCACCACGCAGGTGCGCTCGAGTGGGATCGCGCCGGCCATGCCGTCCTCCATGCCGGGATAGCAGGTCGCCTTGCGGCCCTTGAGCAGGCCCATGCCGCCCAGGATGACCGACGGCGCGGCGCAGATCGCCGCCACATACTTGCCCTCGTCATAGCACTTGCGGACCGCATCGGTCACGCGCTTGTCCGCATACAGGTTATTCGTACCCGGCATGCCGCCCGGCAGTACGATCATTTCCGCCTGATCCCAGTCCGCCTGGTCCATAGTCAGGTCGGTCTGGATGCCGATGCCGTGCGTACCCGGCACCATTTCGCCGGTCACGCCGACCAGCTTAGCGTCCACGCCCGCGCGGCGCAGCAGATCGACCGGTGTCAGCGCCTCTACCTCTTCAAAGCCCTCTGCCAGCAGTACGTATACCATTTTCAACACACCTTTCAGTTAAACATCAGATTCATATATCCAAAGGGCGCATGCGGCCCTTCTTCATGCCATTTGATACAGCCGAGCGCGTGCTCCCGGCCGCATGTTGTGACGGCAAGCGTTTCCCTGCCGAGTGCGTGCAGCAGGCCCTGCCCCTGCGCTTCGGTCAGGCCGAGCGCCTCCTGTGCGCTGTCCGCCCAGCAGAATGCGCAGGCGGTCAGTGATTCGCCGGTAAACCAGCCGTATGCGCCGCGGCCGAGCGCATCGAACATGGCAAGCTGGCCGCGCCAGTAGGCGGCATCACGCGCTATGCGGCAGGAAGCCGTCTGCGCCTCATACAACGCCATCAGCTGCGGCACGTCCGCCGCCGTCAGGCGGCGCGGCGCCTCTCCGCTCCCCTGCCGCACAAGCTCCCGCCTTGCCACATGGAAGAACGGCTGGTAGCCGAACGGCCGGTAAAAGTCAAACAGCCATTTCTCCGCGGGGATCAGCGCGGAAGCCGCGCGCCCCGCCTCGCGGTCGAGCGCAAAGGAGTGCTCGAGCAGGCGCGCCATGTGTCCCTGCCGGCGATATGCCGGATCGGTGCACGCGCCGTAGATATAGGTGATCTCCGCTTTCCTGCCGTCCGTCTCCAGCCGGTACGGCAGCATCTGCACCATCGCGCACAGCGCATCCCCTTCGCAGGAAAGCAGCGTGACTGACGGGTCAAAATGATGCGCAAAAAAGTAGTCGTTAAAGCCGCCCTCGTCCGGGAAGCACACTTCCCACAGGCGGCGGACAACCGCCGTATCCCGCGGCCCGGCAAAGCGGATCATACGCCCTGCCCCTTTGGCACCGCGGCGTATTTCACGCCGCGCATGACCGGATAATAGGACTTTTTCGCCTTGCGCAACCCCTCCAGGCCGAGGTCTTCCTCGCGGTTGACGTATTCCACATCATCGCAGTTGTGCAGCACAAACTGCTGGTTGATCATCTGATACGCGCCGGGGATGGTGTGGTCCGCCTTCTCGATCTGCACCACATACATGTCCGGTGCAGCCTTGCAGCCAAAGGTAAAGGCGATGACCTCCCCGTCCAGCCGGAGCAGGCCGCCGCGCAGGTTCAGCTGCTCAAAATAGTGCAGCGCCTGCACGATCGCGCAGGTCTCATCCTGAAAATCGCGTTTCTGCGCGCAGCCGTTCTGGTTGCACCAGCGGATGTGGTAGCCGAACGCGTCCTTGGTGTTGTCCTTTGTCATATCCTCATAGCTCCAGCGTCCCTCATAGGCCGTCTTGAAGCGGTTGACCAGATTGCGCTTGCTCTGCAGCTTTTTGCCGGACAGCGTGCGCAGTTTTTCCGCCAGATAGATATAGTCGTCGCCGTCCTCGCCGTTGTGGACAAATTCGAATTTGCCCGGACGCGCAGCCTCGATCCGTTCGATCATCGGCTCGGCCACCGACACGATGCGCAGCGGGATGCCGCGCCCGGCTGCGTCCGCCTCGAGCGCGTCCAGCGCGCCGCCCAGATCGCCCTCGCCGACCGGGGCGAGGTAACAGTCATGCCCGCCGCCCAGCGGCGTCATCCGCACGAGCGCAAAGCCGTCCTGAAAGCAGATCTGCGTGCCATAATGGCTGCGCCACATATACATGTCGACAAAGCAGTGTTCACACAGATGATAGTTGTAATGCGAACTGCAGGCTTCAAACGCCTGCCTGTCCTCCATAGAGATTTCGCGAAATGGTAGCATAAAATATCCTTTTCCTCATTCCTGCGCTGCCTTGCGCAGCGCCTGATAGTGCGCGCGCACCTCGGCCGCCCTGCCGCAGGACATCTTGCCCTCGGTGCATGCGCCGTCCACGCACGCCGGCCCGCTGTGTCCGAACAGCGTCGGCGCGACGGCATAGACCAATTTGTACATTTCTTCCGCCAGCGCGCGGATCTCCCACTGCGCGCGGCTGCAGCACCGCAGGCGGAAGAAGTTGCGCAGGCTGCGTGCGTTCGCCGTCATAACGATGCGCGTCGTGCAGGCATTGGGCAGCACATACCGTGCGTCCTCAATCGCATGCTTTTCTGCCTTGCTGCGCGCCTGCTTTTCCGGCACGCCCTGCGCGAGCAGTTCCTTGACGTATCCCTCCATGAGCGCGGCGGTCAGCGCCTCATAGGTGCGCTGGTCGTCCTCCATTGCCCGGATAAATTGTTCCCGCGCGGCCGGGATTTTATCGATCTCGGGCGGCACGACATATTCAAACCCATGCTCGCGCACATACCGCTGGGACTGCACGGAAAACGACGCCATGCGGTGGCGCGTGATCTGCGCGAGCAGCGAGCGCGACACGCCCTCGATCGCAAAGGTAAACGAGACGTGCTCGACCGGGCTTTCGTGGCCGATCTCGGCGAGCATGTTGACAAAGCTCGCTGTCTTTTCCTCGGTCAGCCCTTCGAGGACGCTGTCCACATCGGTCGAAGAATAGCAGTTTTTTGCGGCCGCCGCCACCAGCTTTTCCGGGTCGGGCGTATGGGCAAGCAGCTTAACTTTCATCGGTTATTTCCCCTTTCCGCCAAACAGGCGTTCCCGTATGACGATCAGCAGGAACTTGGGCAGCTTCATCATGCGCCCGATGCGGCTGGGCTGCTTGAGCAGACGGTAGAACCACTCCAGTCCCAGCTTGATGAAGATGTCCGGCGCACGCTTGGCCACGCCTGCGAAGATATCCAGCGAGCCGCCCAGTCCGCACAGCAGGGTCGCATGCAGCTCGTCCATATTTTCCGCCATAAATTTTTCCTGCTTGGGCGCGCCCAGGCAGACAAATACCACATCCGCGCCGCCGCAGCTGTTGACTGCATCGACCGCCTCCTGCGGGTCTGTGAAATAACCGTCGTGCGTACCGGCGATCACCAGCCCCGGATACTTTTCGCACAGGTTTTTGCCCGCCTGCTCGGCAACCCCGGGCTTTGCACCCAGCAGGTAAAGACGCATCTGCTCCTTTGCCATCGCGGCGACCAGATGCTCGGCGAACTCGACCCCGGCGACCTTGCCGTACAGCTCCTCACCCAGGATCTTCGCCGCGTAGATGATACCGACGCCGTCCGGCAGCACGAGCGCTGCGTGGTTGACGATCCCCATATAGGCGCTGTCCCGGCGGCACAGGTCAACGATTTCCGGATTGGGCGTTACCACATAGCCCTTCTGCCGCGCACGCAGGCGGCTCATCGCGAAACTGACTGCCTGTTCCATCGTTACGGCATGGAAATGCACACCCAGAATAGAAGCGGTTTTCATGTTTGTATCTCCTATGGTTCCCACATTATCACCAAACGGTAAGAATTCAAAATCTATTTTATTATAGCGCAGATGCCCGTAAATCTCAAGCCTGCGCGGTATAAAACTGGTTGATTCGGAAAAATGATGTAAAAAGCCAGGCGTATCGCCTGACTTTTGGTGTTTTTCATTCTTTTTTGTCATCATCCTTTTTGCCTGATCCGCCGCTGTGCCCCCGGTGCGAGAGCACCTCGTTGAGGTAAACAGCAAGGCCGGTACACAGGATACCCTGCACCAGCCCTTCAAACAGGGCGGCGGCCCAGTTTGCATAATCGCCATACCGCGAAACCGCCGAAAGGCACGCCAGCGCAATACCGCAGGCGGTCAGCGCAAGCGGGATAAACTGGTTTGGGAACTTTTTGACTGCCTTGAGCACACGCCCAAGGCAGTAGAGGACAGCGGCAAGGATCGCATAGTCCGCCTGGATATATTGCGTGATTTGCTCCATGGGCATTCACCTCCGCTTCATTTTATGCAAAGGCACAGCCACAGGACAAAAAGAGCCGCAGGCCGATTCCGGCCTTCGGCTCAATGCACATTAAATCACTTTTTACAGCTGAGCGCGGATCAACTCGCCCATCTCGCTGGTGGAGAGCACCTTCTCGCCCTTTGCCGCGATATCCGCGGTGCGGTGGCCTGCGTCGAGCACAGCCTCGACCGCGTTCTCGATCGCGTCTGCCTCTTCCTTCAGGCCGAAGGAATAGCGCAGCATCATCGCGCAGGACAGTATGGTCGCGATCGGATTGGCGATCCCCTTGCCCGCGATGTCGGGCGCGGAACCGTGGATCGGCTCGTACATCCCTTTGCCGGTCTCGTTCATCGAGGCGGACGGCAGCATGCCGATCGAGCCGGTGATCATGGACGCCTCGTCCGACAGGATATCGCCGAACAGGTTGCCGGTCACGATCACGTCAAACTGGCCCGGGTTGCGCACCAGCTGCATCGCGCAGTTGTCGACATACATATCCGAATACTCGACCTCGGGGTATTCGTCCTTGATGCGGTGCATGGTCTCGCGCCAGACGCGGCTGGTTTCGAGCACGTTCGCCTTGTCGACTGAGCAGACCTTCTTGTTCCGCTTCATCGCCATCTCGAACGCGCGGCGGCCGATGCGCTCGACCTCGTAGGCCGAGTAGTTCATGTCGTCCGCGCCGACCTCGCCCCAGCCCTTGTCGCTCTCGCGGCGGTAGTGCTTGCCGAAGTATACGTCACCGGTCAGCTCGCGGCAGACCAGAATGTCAAAGCCGTCCCCGATGATCTCGGGCTTGATCGGGCAGGCGTCGGACAGCGCCTTGTGCATCTGCGCCGGGCGCAGATTGACGAACAGGCCGAGCGCCGAACGCAGGCCGAGCAGCGCCTTTTCCGGACGCTTTTCGCTCGGCACCTCGTCCCACTTGGGACCGCCGACCGCACCAAGCAGCACGGAATCCGCGTTTTTACAGATCTCGATGGTCTCCTCGGTCAGCGGGATGCCGTTTGCGTCGATCGAGCAGCCGCCCGCAAGCACCTCCTGAAAATGAAAGGTGTGGCCGAACTTCTCGCCGACTTTATCCAGCACCTTCATAGCCTCGGTCACGATCTCCGGGCCGATGCCGTCGCCCTTGACGACTGCGATATTATATTCCATCGGGCTTACTCCCCTCTTTCCTTGAGCGACTTCAAAAGGCCGCCCGCCTTGATGATGCTCTGGATGAACGGCGGGAAGGCCGCCGCCTGATAGGTCCGGTTTTTGGTCTCGTTGGTGATCACGCCGGTGTCAAAATCGACCGAAACGATGTCTCCGTCGTCGATGTCGTTTGCCGCCGCCTCGCACTCGAGGATGGGCAGGCCGATGTTGATGGCGTTGCGGTAAAAGATGCGCGCAAACGAGGACGCGATGACGCAGGACACGCCGTTCTCGCGCAGCACGAGCGGCGCGTGCTCACGCGACGAGCCGCAGCCGAAGTTGCGCGTCGCCACGACGATATCGCCCGGCTGCATCTTATGCACGAATTCCGCGTCGATATCCTCCATCGCGTGAGTCGCCAGCTCCTTGGGGTCTGCAATGTTCAGATAGCGCGCAGGGATGATGACGTCGGTATCGACGTTATCCCCATATTTGAAAACTCTGCCTTTTGCATTCATAGTGCGGTCTCCTCCCTTACTTCAGCGCGTCCGGCGCACAGATGTAGCCAGCTACCGCGCTCGCCGCGGCAACTGCCGGGCTTGCCAGATAAATTTCCGAGGTGATATGGCCCATGCGGCCGACGAAATTGCGGTTGGTGGTCGAAACCGACTTTTCGCCGTGCGCCAGGATGCCCATATGGCCGCCCAGACACGGGCCGCAGGTCGGGGTGGAAACGATCGCTCCTGCCTGGATGAAAATCTTGGTCAGGCCCTCCTCGATGCACTGGAGATAAACCTCCTGCGTCGCGGGAATAATGATGGTGCGCACATCCGGATGCACTTTCCTGCCCTTGAGGATCTCTGCTGCGACGCGCATATCGTCGATGCGGCCGTTGGTGCACGAACCGATGACCGACTGCTGAATCTCAATATGTCCCAGCTCGTCGATGGTCTTGGTATTCTCCGGCAGATGCGGGCAAGCGACGGTCGGCTTCAGGGCAGACAGGTCAATCTCGATCTCCTGCTCGTATTCCGCGTCTGCATCAGCCTCAAACACCGTGACCTCACGGCTTACGCGCCCCTTGATGTATGCCATCGTCTTTTCATCGACCGGGAAAATGCCGTTCTTTGCGCCCGCCTCGATCGCCATGTTACAGATCGTAAAGCGGTCGTCCATGGACAGGGAGGCGACGCCCTCGCCCACAAACTCCATCGACTTATACAGTGCGCCGTCCACGCCGATCTTGCCGATGATGTGCAGGATCACGTCCTTGCCGGACACCCATGGGCTGAGTTTGCCCTTCAGCACAAATTTGATTGCGCTCGGCACCTTGAACCACGCCTTGCCCGTCGCCATACCGGCGGCGAGGTCGGTCGAGCCGACGCCAGTCGAGAACGCGCCCAGAGCGCCGTAAGTACAGGTGTGACTGTCCGCGCCGATAATGAGCTCGCCCGGGGCGGTCAGGCCTTTTTCGGGCAGGAGCGCGTGCTCGATGCCCATTGCGCCGACGTCAAAGAAGTTTACAATATTATGCTTCTTGGAAAATTCGCGGCACTCGAGGCACTGCTCAGCGGATTTAATGTCCTTATTCGGTGCAAAATGATCCATGACGAGCGCAATCTTGGTGTTGTCGAACACCTTGTCAAAGCCCGCCTTCTCCATCTCGCGGATCGCGACCGGGCCGGTGATATCGTTTGCAAGCGTCAGATCCACGTTTGCCTCGATCAGCTGCCCTGCCGTCACGCTGTCCAGCCCCGCATGCGAGGCCAGGATTTTCTGCGTCATTGTCATGCCCATAACAGATGCTTCCTCCTGCCCTTAGTCAATGAAATACTTGTTGATACCGTTGATATACGCCTTGATAGAGGCCTCGATCACGTCGGTCGATACGCCGCGGCCGGTCACCATTTCGCCGCCGTCGATGCTGACCTTGGCGATCGCCTCGGCCTGCGCATCCTCGCCGTCGGTCATGGAACGCAGCGAGTAGTCCTCCAACTCGATCTCCTTGCCGACGATCTTGTTGATAGCACGGAATGCAGCATTGATCGGGCCGTCGGAAGCCGCAGCGCGCTCAAATACCTCGTCGCCCTTCTTGACGCGGATGACTGCGGTCGAGGTGATGGTGTTGCCCGAGTTGATGACAAAGCGGTCGAGCGTGTAGCGCTCCTCGCCGGAAACCGGCACCGCGCCGACCAGCGCTTCCAGGTCGCGGTCCTTGATGACCTTTTTCTTGTCCGCCAGGGCTTTGAACTTCTCAAAGGTCTTGTCGAGCTTTTCCTTATCCAGCGAGTAACCCAGCTCGCGCAGACGGTCCTCGAACGCATGGCGGCCGGAGTGTTTGCCCAGCACGATCGCGTTCTTCGGGATGCCGACCGACTCGGGGGTCATGATCTCATAGGTCTGCTTGTTGGCCATAACACCGTGCTGGTGGATGCCAGATTCATGCGCGAAGGCGTTCGCACCGACGATCGGCTTGGTCGGGGCAACTGAGACACCAGTGATCGTCTGGATCATACGGCTGGCGCGATAGATCTGGGTGGTTTCGATATTGCAGGCGATGCCGAAATGGTCTGCACGGGTCTTGAGCGCCATGACGCATTCCTCCATCGAGGCATTACCCGCGCGCTCGCCGATACCGTTGATCGTGCACTCGATCTGGTCAATGCCCGCTTCCACGCCTGCCAGCGAGTTTGCAACTGCCATGCCGAGGTCGTTGTGCATGTGGCAGGACAGCACGACGTTTTCAATCCCCTCCGTGTGCTCACGCAGGTAACGGATGCGCTTTGCATATTCCTCAGGCACCATGTAGCCGACCGTGTCCGGGATATTGATGGTCGTCGCGCCCGCCTTGATCGCAGTCTCGACCACGCGGCACAGGAAGTCCAGATCCGAGCGGGTTGCATCCTCAGCGGAAAACTCCACATCACTGCAGTACTTCTTTGCGTAAGCAACGTTGTGTGCAATCGACTCGATGACCTCGTCCGGCGTCATCTTAAGCTTATACTGCATATGCAGCGGAGAAGTGGCCAGGAAGGTATGAATGCGGGCGGATTCCGCACGGCGGATAGAGTTCCACGCAGCATCGATATCCTTTTCCACACAGCGCGCCAGCGAGCAGATCGTGGAGCCGCGGACGTTATCCGCGATCGCGGCGATCGCCGCCGCGTCTCCGGGCGACGCAATTGCAAAGCCCGCTTCAATGATATCCACCTTGAGCGCTTCCAGCTGCTTGGCAACCTCGATTTTTTCGTTCAGGTTCATGCTGCAGCCTGGGGACTGCTCGCCGTCGCGCAGGGTGGTGTCAAAAATACGAATCGTTCTACCCATTTTCTTGTCCTCACTTTCAGGTATTTGGGGTGTACAGGGACAAAAAAAGCTTCGTCCCTTAATCAAACATTAAGAGACGAAGCGAAGCTCCGCGGTACCACTCTTGTTGCCGCATATACTGCGACCACTCAGCGCGCATCCATCAATGCGCCGCCCCCGTAACGGTGGGCATCCGTTCCGACCTACTGCAAACGCTTTCAGCGGACAGCTCCCGGGCGAGTTTCACCGTTTCCTGACGCTGCCTTGCACCACATGGCAGCTCTCTGCGGACAGGGGGCACGGTTACTTTACCCGTTCATCACCTTTTTCAATCTGCATCTATCTTAATCCTGTGCCTGCATACTTGTCAAGTGTTTTTTTATTTTTCTTCCCGCCGTACTGCCTCGGCTTGCGAAAATGCCTGTAATCTGGTATAGTAGAACAAACTGTAAAGAAAAACAAAAGAGGAGTCGTATTTAAGTGAAACAACTGGGACTATTGATCCGCCTGATTATCGGCATCATTGCCGGCACCATCATCGGCCTTTCCGGCGGCTGGCTTGGCATCGCCGATTCCACCGGCTTTATCGCCGTTATCCGAGCATTTGCGACATTCACGTCGCTGTTTTCCACTTTCCTGTCCTTTATGATCCCGCTGATCATCGTCGCATTTGTCACGGTAGGCATGGCGGAACTGGGAAAAAAGGCCAACCGGTTGTTCTTGCTGACGCTGGGGCTGGCTTACGGTACGACCGTCCTGTCCGGCTTTATCACCTTTTTTATCGGCCGTGTAACGCTGCCCTCCCTGATCCAGCCGATCACCGGTGATGTGTTGGAAAGCAATGCCTTTGATCCGTTTTTTACCATCGAAGTCGAACCGATCTTTGGCGTCATGACTGCGCTGGTGCTCTCCTTTGTGCTTGGTATCGGCATGGCCAACCTGCGCGGACGCGCCATGCTGGATGTATTCCGCGATTTGCAGACCATAGTCTCCGGCGTATTGGCGCGTATCATTATCCCGCTGATCCCCGTCCACATTGCGGGTTTGTTTTCCGGCATCGCTGCGGAAGGGCGTCTGTTCGCCACGATCAAGATGTTCGCTTCGCTGTTTGCCATTATCCTGATCCTTCAGGTTCTGTATATTTTTTCTCAGTTTGCGCTGGCAAGCATCGTCTGCCGGAAAAACCATATCAAAAGCATGAAAAATGTTATCCCGGCGTATTTTACTGCGCTGGGTACCCAGTCCAGTGCGTCCACCATCCCGATCGCACTGAACTGCGCTTATAACAATAATGTAAACCGTGATGTAGCGGACTTCGTTATCCCGCTGTGTGCTACCATCAACCTGAACGGCGACACAATCTGCCTGACGCTCGGATCCATGGGCATCATGCTCGCCAGCGGAATTGAGCCGACCTTCGCGCTGTTTGCCCCGTTTATCATGATGCTGGGCATTACTATGGTGGCGGCACCGGGCGTACCGGGCGGCGGTGTGATGAGTGCGCTCGGCCTGATCACCTCCATGCTGGGATTTACCGAACCCATGCAGCAGCTGATTATTGCCCTGCATTTCTCGCAGGACAGCTTCGGCACGGCTACGAATGTGACCGGCGACCAAGCGCTTGCGCTCATTGTTGACAAATTTGACCATTCTACCAGCGATAAAGACCGCTGACCGGATCGAACAAAGGAGGTGCCCGTAGTGGAGGTCCTGCTCGATATCATCCATGCGTTTGACTATGATATTCTGGTGCAAATTGCAGACCACTGGCGCGGAGGCTTTTCTGATACCGTGTGGACTGCGATCTCCATGCTGGGCAACGGCGGTGCACTGTGGATTGTCACTGCGTTGATCCTGCTCTTTTTCCGCAAAACGCGGCGTGCCGGCGCGGCGATGTTGGTTGCGCTGCTGATTGGCCTGCTGGTCGGCAATGTAGTGATCAAAGAGTTGGTCATGCGTCCGCGTCCGTTTGTCACACATCCGGATCTAACCGCGTTGCTTGACCCAGGGGACCAGTGGTCCTTCCCGTCCGCGCACACGCTTTCCTCCTTTGCCGCTGCGACTGCGTTGTTTTTTTTCCACCGAAAATCCGGCCTGCTGGCCTGCCTTGTCGCGGCGCTGATCGGGTTTTCACGCCTGTATGCCTGTGTGCATTATCCGACCGACGTGCTCGCCGGGATGCTGATCGGCATCCTGTGCGGTCTTGCTGCAGGCTGGCTGACCGACCGCATAGCAGACCGCATCCATACCATTCGGCTGAGAAAGGGTGCCTGAATGAACCAATATAAACGCCTTTTAAGCAACACCTTTATCTTCGCGATCGGCACGTTCAGCTCGAAGATCCTGGTCATCCTGATGCTCCGTTTCTACACGGGCATGATGACGCAGGACGAAATGGGTGTCGCCGATCTGATTGTCAAGACCACCAGCATCCTGTATCCTGTGGTTTCCCTGTCCATCGGGCAGGCGGTTATCCGGTACGGGCTGGAACCCCGGCGTCGCAAGGCCGATGTGTTCACCATCGGGCTGGCAACGATACTCTGCGGTTTTGTTATCTCCCTGCCCTTTCACCCATTGCTGGGCTTTGTGCATTACAATACCTCTGCCGGTGCAGCCGGTTCGCTGCTCGAATATCAGTGGCTGATCTACCTGTATGTGCTGACCTCGTGCACACAGAATGTGTGCAGCCAGTTCATCCGCGCGCTGGGCTATGTGCGGCTGTATGCGATCGATGGTATTTTCCGCACATTTATGACCATCCTGCTCAACATCCTGTACCTCAAGGTGTTCGAGTGGAACATCTTCGGCTATGTCTTTTCGATCATCTGTGCGGATGCACTCTCGACTGTCTGCCTGTTTGTAATTGCGGCACTCTGGAAATATATCCGTTTGCATCGGCCGAACTTCTATCTGTGGCGCAGTATGCTTGCCTATTCCCTGCCGCTCGTGCCGGATGCGATCCTGGTGTATATCATCGGGTTCTCCGATCAGGCTTTCCTCGCCGCCATGCAGGATACCTCGGTCAGCGCGATCTACTCGATCGCCTACCGCGTACCAACGCTGATCGCGCTCGTCGCCTCGATCTTTATTGACGCGTGGCAGATCTCGATTGTCAACAACAATTCGCGCGAGGAGCAGATCCGTTTTTTCTCCAATGTCGGCAATACGTACAGCTCGATCGTGTTCATCATCGCATCAGGCGGTATCATGTGCGCCAAGCTTGCAATGATGATCCTTGCGGTACCCAGCTACTACATCGGCTGGACCTTCATCCCGATTCTGGCAATCGGCGCAGGCTTCAACTGCCTGTCGAGCTTCCAGAAAAGCGTATATCTGCTTGAAAAACGGACGGTTCCTTCTTTCCTGTCCACAGCGTTCTCTGCGGTGATCAATATTGCGCTCAATGCACTGCTTATCCCGCGCTACGGCGGCACAGGTGCAGCAGCGGCAACTTTGATCAGCTATATCGCGCTTTTCCTGTATCGTGCGATCGACAGCCGCCGGTTCATGCCTGTACGCTGGAACAAGGCAAGGCTGCTGATCACCGTGCTGCTGACTGCTGTACAAGCAGTGCTGATGCTGCTCGAACCCCCGCTCTGGCTGCTTTGGCAGATTGTCCTGTTTGTGCTTGTTTTCCTGCTCAATTGCCGCGAGCTTCTCGTAGGCGTGAAAAAGCTATTGCGCAGGGCATAACAACACACAGGGTTCGCTTCATTTTCAGCAACCTGAAGCATATCCTTTCTTCTGTATTCGCAGCGCCCATTCCTGTGCATCCGATGGCTTCACATCGGCAGTCCGTTTTGTACTGAGTTCATCTGACGCTCCCCAGTCCTTATATACGGTTCCTTGCATCGCCCGGCTTTTCCGGCATGATATCGCGCTCCTTTCCAAATCTCAGGGAAAGATCCTTAATACGATGCAGTTTAATACAAATTTATCATGCAGAACCCCGCCTGAGACAAATCTCAGGCGGGGTTCCCATATCTAAAGGAGACTGCTGCATGATTAAAAAAATTACTTTTTGTTATGACAGGGCGCGCAGTACGCCCTGAATCCAGCAGGGGAAGAAATCATTCTTCTACTTCAAGCAGTTTTCCGGTCTCAAAGGATTCCTTGCAGCGGTAGGCCGCCTGCGAAACCTTGGTGCCGTCGTAAACCGTGACGCCCGGCTTGCGGCCCTCGTTGATGCAGGCTACGAACTCCTTGATCTCGTTGACGTACGCCTGGTGCCAGCGGCTGAGGAAGTCCGGGTAATATTCCTCGCGGGCGCCGCTGCCGTCCACGATCTGCAGCATGTTCTTGCGGCCGACGTTCGCAATGCGCAGCGTGCCGTGCGTGCCGATGATTTCGGTCTCGACATTGCAGCCCGCGCCGTGCGTGCGGTTGGTAAACATAAAGCCCATTGCGCCGTTCTCGCACTGTACGGTCGCAGCCGCGTTGTCTGCATCGTTCAGCTCGCGGTACAGGTCGAACTCGAACACGCCGCCGATGCCCCATACCTTTTTGATGTTCGAGCCGGTGAACCAGCGGATCAGGTCGATATCATGCACGCACATATCAAGGAACTGGCCGCCCGAATGCGGGGCGAACTTGAGCGTGCCCTCGATCGTGGTGCGCGGGTCCTGCGTGTAGGAGCGGACCAGAACGACCTTGCCGATATCGCCGTTGTCAATGCGCTGCTTGGCCTCTGCATAAGAATCGTCGAAACGGCGCATGAAACCGAGCATGAACACCTTGTCCGGATGAGCTTCCACAGCCTTTTCCGCCTGCTTGCACTTCTCGATCGTCGTGTCGAGCGGCTTATCGCAGAACACATGCTTGCCTGCATCGAGCGCCAGCTTGATATGGTCCGCATGGTACATGGACGGGGATACGATCACGATCGCGTCCAGCTCGGGGTTTTTGACCATCTCCGCTACATCCGAGTAGGTGTAGGGGACGCCCAGCTCCGCGGCGACTTCCTTGACGCGCTTTTCATCCACATCGCACAGCGCTGTCAGCTCCGCGCCGGGGATCAGGTTGGCGATATTGCAGGCGTGCTCATAGCCGAGGCGGCCGAGGCCGACCGAACCGATTTTTACCTTTTTCATGTTAATTGCTCCTTTATTCATATTGATATCGTTTTGTTTATCGCTCAGGCGTACAGCGCCGGCTTGTCGATCATGTTTACATTCTCCGGCTTTCCGGTCTTGCGGGAAAGCATCACAGCGTCCGCCGCCACGCAGGCTGCGTAGCCGTCCCATGTGCTCGGGCCGGTCAGATGATCCGCCAGCACGGCCTTCGCCCACTGCTGGAACTCGATATCGTACGCCTCGATAAAGCGCTGCGACCAGTCGGTCAGGATATCGAAGGAATATTTCGCATCCGCGCGGGTGACGACCGCCGCCGGATCGGGCAGGTTGACCGTGCCGTTCTCGCACACGACCTGGCACTGGATATCATAAGCATACGCCCCATCGGTCTGCACCTCGATATCAATGCGCTGGCCGGATTTGGTCGTCAGCATGACCACCTGCGGGTTGAGCCACTCGCCCTTTGTCGCCTTGCTCTGGCGGACAGCCAGCACCTGCGCGGTCGCGTACTCATCGCCCAGCAGCCAGCGGGAGATGTCCAGCTCATGGATTGCCACGCGGGTGATCGCGTAATCGGTCTCAAACCCGGGCGCCTGGGAGACGTTGCGATGCGCTGCATGGATCATCAGCGGGTCGCCCAGCCTGCCGCCGGCGATCAGTTCTTTCATAGCCGCATAGCCGCGGTCATAGCGCCGCATGAAGCCCACCTGTACCAGCCGCTTGCCGCAGGCCAGCTCCGCCTGCATAATCTTTTCGCAGTCCGATGCGGTCTGCGCGAGCGGCTTTTCGCAGAATACGTACTTGTTGTGCTTGAGGCATTCCAGCACATAGCCTGCGTGCGAGGGGTCGGCAGAGGTGATCAGCACCGCATCGACCTCCGGGGCGGCGATCAGCTCCTCGCCCATGGCATAAAATTTCGCGCCGTACTGGTCGGCAACCTTCTGGGCCGCTTCCGGTACGAAATCCGCAACCGCTACCACGTCGGTTTCCGGGACCAGTCCGGTAAGGCGGCGGATATGGTCGCGCCCGATCGCGCCGCAGCCGATTACACCTACTCTGACTTTGTTTTCCATGACCATACTTCCTTTCTCAAAAACTGTGCTTACATTTCACCGCGTGCTTCGCGTTCCGCAAGGTCTGCCATGATTTTGGGATACTTTTTATCCAGATGATAGAACAGCAGGACGACTGCCACAATGCCCCAGATGATGATGGGCGCCCACGCATAGATCGAGTGGATCATGTCAAGCGCGCTCTGCGGCTGTGCAACGCCGCCCTCGGTCGAGCTGAGGTAGCCGGCAGACTCCAACAATGCGCTGACCAGGGCGCTCGCTACGCCTGTGCCGACCTTAAAGCCCATCGAACCGCAGGCAAAGATCAGGCTTTCCTGCCGGATGTGGTTTTTCCACTGGCCGAACTCCACCGTGTCGCCGATCATGCCGAAGATGATCGCGTACAGCGGTGCTTCGCCGATCGCACGCAGGATCGTCATGGCAACGACCCAGCCATAGCTCTCCGGGTTGAGCATAAAGGCCAGCTGAGCAAGGATTGCCAGAACCGCGCCCGCAAGCGCAAGCGCCTTTTTACCCATGCGGCGCAGCAGCAGCGGGCAGAACATGGCTGCGATCACCAGTGTACCGATTTCCGCGACATACAGGATGCTGTACATCCAGTCGTCGTTGCCGAAGATATATTTGCAGTAATACGGGAGCACGGTGCCGATTACCTGTGTATGGACACAGGTCATGGCCCACAGCACAAGGGTCGCCCAGAAATACTGGTTGGTGACCAGCGCCTTGATCGACCGGCCGAGCGAAACCTTGGCCTGCTTGACGACCTCTTCCACCTGCACCTTTTCCTCACATTTGGCAAAGCAGAAGATCAGCAGCGCTACCGCCATGATTGACCAGATCGCAATCGCCTTGATCCATGCAGCCTGGTCGTTGCCGAGCAGCTTGACCAGCGGCATGGTCAGCATGACCGTGATGATCTGTCCGCAGCGGGCGAGCACCAGACGGACGATAGACAGCATGTCGCGTTCGGAGGATGAGCGCGTCATGCGCGTGGAAAGCGCGCCGTACGGCACGTTGATCGCGGTGTAAACCACGGTTGTGCACAGGTTATAGGCAACAAAGATGTACCAGAACTGCAGCGTATCCGAGGTCTGCGGCACGGTAAACAGCGCGACCGCCGTTATCGCATAGGGTACGGCCATCCACAGCATCCACGGCCGGCATTTGCCCCACTTGGATTTTGTCTTCTCGGTCACAACGCCCATGATGACGTCCGATGTTCCGTCAAAAATGCGGGAGATCAGCATAACGATACCGACGGTCGCCAGCGAAACGCCAACGTAGTCCGTATAGAAGATCGTGAGCAGTGTGCTGATCATGCCGTAAACGACGTTGCAGGCTGCATCGCCGCTGCCGTAGGCAATGCGGGTGACCCAGGTCAGACGTCCGTCCGCAGGCAGCGGCTTCGCCTTTACACTGCCGCTTCCGCCCCATGCCCTTGCGTTACCTGCATCTGTTTTTTCCATTTCTCTTTCTCCTTTCGCTGTTCACTCCTTTCCCTCTTCCTCTTCTTCACGAGTGCATGTTAACATCATGCGCGCTATCTGTCAAATGATTTCATTTAGATTTTAATATTAAAATAATATTAAAAATCAACCTGCCAAGTAAAACATACCAAACAGGACCGGCTTTTTTTATGAAGTTTCACCCGTTTGTCTGAACGTTTTGATCAAACCGTTGTTTTACTATTCTTTTATCGTGAAATCTGCTGTTTTTTCAAAAAAATCTCCGGATCTGTCTCCGGAGATTGTTCAGTCCCTGTTTCGTTTTCTTCGGTCTTGCACGGTCCCGCCGACCCGCAGCGCTGTGGGCAGCAGGATCCGCGCCGGCAGATATGTTCCCGACTCGATAAACTCGACCAGTTTGCGCACCGCCGCTTCGGCCTGCGCCCTGCAGCATACGTCAACCGAAGTCAGCCGCGGCTCCATGATCTGCCCGACCGGATTATAGTCCACACCGATCAGCGCAACATGCTCGGGCACGCGGATCCCCCGCTGCCGGAACACCTTCATCATCGAAATCGCCAGCAGGTCGTGCGCGCAGAAGAACGCCTCCGGCAGGTCTGCTCCGGCATACAGCCGGGCAAGGATCTGCCTTTCGTTTTCTTCCACACCATGCTCCGGCATCAGTTCCAGCCATTCGTCATCCGGCCTCACCGATAATCCCGCGGCGTAGCATGCCTGCCGGAATGCGAAATACCGCTCGGAAAACGCGATGCTGTGCAGCGGGCTGCCGGCAAAGCCAATGCGCTTATATCCGTTTTCAATCAGGAAATGCACCGCCTGGTGTGCTGCAAGCTGGTTGTCCTCAATAAAAGTGCACACCGGGTTCCGGTAATACCGCGCTCCGACAGCCACAACCGGCAGACCGCTCTGGTACAGGTTTTGGAACATTTCTTCCTTCATATCCCCCAGAGACAGGATGCCGCCGATAGCGGACTGCGCCAGCCGGTCACGGATCTCGGCGGGATTATTCTGAAAATACTCGGCTTCCATTGCAAGCATGGTATACCCATGCGCCGATGCGTAGCTCAGAAAAAGCTGGTAGAACTCCATATAGAAGTAGGAATCCTGCAAATGCATTCCAGTGGATACCAGGCAGAGGTTGCGCCTGCCCGCCGGTGTTTTCAGCCGCTTGTGGTAGCCCAGCTCGCGCGCCGCCCGCACCACTTTTTCCCTGGTTTCATCGCTGATATTGGACATACCCCGCAACGCCAGCGATACGGTGTTGACCGATACGCCGGTCTTTTCTGCAATCTGTCTTAATGTTACTTTCATATGACATCACACATTTTTATTATTTGATTTTAATTATATATTTTTTTGTGACGAAATCAATGGCATTCCGTGAAACCTTAATAATATAGATAATATTAGATAACAGCTGACTGAAGCGAAATAGTCTGAATCACACTGGAAATTTGGTCAGACATTAAATAAAGCCTTACCTGATCTATCAAGTTTCAGGAAAGGCGTTTGCTGCATCCAGACTCGTTCGAAAGTGATCAGAGACGACAGAATCGCGCACAGGCGATCTGACGTCCACTTAGCGCCGCTTTGCGGCAAATATTTCATCGAGTAAAAGCGTAGCTCCGGGCGGAAGGCTTTTCGAATACCATTTTTCTACATTCTCAAAAAAGAGACGCCTAAAGGCGTCTCTCAGCTTGTCGAAAAAGTCCATCGCGCCGCAGCGCGCATCAAATAGAAAATTGCAACAAGTTGCAATTTTCATAAAAACCGAGAGCATGTATCTCGGTTTTTATACAAAACGACTCCGAATTGTGCCCGCAGGGCGCGGCTCGGAGTCGTAAATTCGATCGAAAGCGTGGTTTCGATCGAGAGGCTGTTCGAAAAACTATGTTTTTCGACAGCCTCAGAGACGCCTAAAGGCGTCTCTTTTTAATCATTCCAATACCGCCCTTTTAAATGGAAAAATCCAGCGGCTTATTACGGTTGACCAGTTCTTCCAGTGTAACAGAATCCAAATACTTGTTTACAATATCATACAACCCTCGCCAAATTCCGAGTGTGATGCACTCATCCGCCCGGGAACATTCTACCGGGTCATGATCCAAACAAGCCACTGGTGCAAGGGATCCCTCCGTAATACGAAGGATTTCCCCCACTGTATATTCGGCGGGATGGCGGGCAAGCTGATATCCACCTTGTGCGCCGCGTGTAGAGGTCACAAGCCCTGCACGTGACAGCTGCACCACAATCTGTTCAAGATACTTTGCGGAAATTTCCTGCCGTTTGGAAATATCGCGCAGCGGGATGTAGCCGGCGGCGTCATGCTGCGCAAGATCGATCATCAGACGAAGTGCATATCTTCCCTTTGTCGAAATCTTCATAAGCACACCCCTCTTGGATTATTATGCCACAAAAATACTCCAATTTCAAGCACAAAAAGTGCCTGCAGTCAGTTGTTTTGCAGATTACGGATCACTGCCTCAATATGCTGGTTTGCCTGCTCCACCTCCCACTTCAATTCAGTTGCAGACAGTCGCTCCGCTCCGTGTCCCAGAATAATCATCTGCTCCATGCCGTCCGATGTGGCGACGCGTACCCGGTGCTTGCGGGACAGGTCGTATGATGCCTGTTCGATGTACATATCCGCAGTCTCGGCTTCTTTGGTATACACGATATGCAAACCGTGCCGCTTTTCTATCGCCCCGGTACCGCCTTTGACTTTGTAAGCATCAAATACCACGATCAGGTGGCACTTCCGGATGCTTTGATAGTCGCTCAGGATGTTAACTAACGCCTCGCGCGCCGCATTGATATCCGCCTCTGCCATGGCATGCAGTTCGTCCCATGCAAAGATAATATTGTAGCCGTCCACGAGCAGGTAGTCGTCCGCACGGATGCGGGTCACATAAAGCTGTTCAATAGAAGACGCTTTTTTTCGGCTCTGCCGAAAAGCCTCAAATCCGCGATCCTTGATCGGGCCGTAGGTGCGTTCAAACAGTGCTCGCAGCTCCTTGTCATCATCCAGACCGGACGACGGTGCTGCAGCCCGGCGCACCGGAGCGGGCTGCGTCTCCATCTCGTCCTGCTCCAGCCGCACGCCGGAATCAACATGTGCATGTGCGCGCACCTCGTCCCACGGGACGACATGCCCCGCACCATGCGAGCAGAACACGGAATCCGCCGGGTTGTCCGTATCGCGCTCCGCCGCGTAACCAACGGCTTCGATCACCTGCGCAGCGTTATGGCAGGGCGCATAGCCGTCCGGCGTGCAGGACAAGCGCCCGCGGCCCTTGGTGTAGGCCGCTACCTCGGTCCAGTAGTTGCGCATGGAAGCCACCGGCGCAGTGCCGGTCAGCACAGTCCCGGCTGCTGTCTGCTCAGGTGGGTCGAACGTACCGTCCATGCGCTGGATATCGGTCATGGCGCGGCCGACGCAGTCGTCCGGCACCTCCAACCGGAAGCTGTAAAACGGCTCTAGCAGCACGCTTTCTGCCTGCATCAGGCCGTTGCGCACCGCGCGGTAGGTCGCCTGCCGAAAGTCGCCGCCCTCGGTGTGCTTGACGTGCGCCCGTCCAGCCAGCAGGGTGATTTTGATATCAGTCACCGGTGCGCCGGTCAGCACACCCAGATGGGGCTTTTCCGCCAGATGGGTCAGCACCAGCCGTTGCCAGTTCAGGTCGAGCATATCGGTCGGGCACACGGTGTCAAACTGCAGCCCGCTGCCGCGCTCCCCCGGCTCGAGCAGCAGATGCACCTCGGCATAGTGGCGCAGCGGCTCAAAGTGGCCGATGCCGATGGCTGGCGACGCGATCGTCTCCTTATAAACGATGCTGCCCTCGTCAAACGATACCTGCACGCCAAAGCGTTCTACAATCAGGCTGGTCAGGATCTCAAGCTGCACCTCGCCCATGAGTTGCACATGGATCTCGCCCAGCCGCTCGTTCCACACCACGCGCAGCAGGGGTTCTTCCTCCTCCAGCTGGCGCAGATGCTGCAGCATGGTGTGTGCATCGCAGCGCTCCGGCAGGACGACCCGGTAATTCAGCACCGGCTCGAGCACTGCCGGCATAGCGCCCGCTGCCGCGCCCAGCCCCATGCCGGGGCGCGTATGCGTCAGGCCGGTCACCGCGCAGACCATACCGCTCTCCGCGCGCTCCACTGTCTGAAATTTTTCGCCGGAGTAAATGCGGATCTGATTGACCTTTTCCTGCCAGCCACCGTCCGCTTCCCCGGACATCTGCGTGCGCACCGTCAGGCTGCCGCCCGTGATCTTGAGATAGGACAGGCGGTTGCCCTGCGCATCCCGCGCGATCTTGAACACCTGCGCGCCGAACGCATCGCCGTACTGCGGCGGACGGGCATAGCGGTCGATCCCGTCCAGCAGTTCGCGCACACCGTCCAGCTTGAGGGCAGAGCCGAAATAGCACGGAAATGTCTTACGGGACGCGATAAGATCCGCGATATCACCCGCCTGTATGGTACCGGATGACAGATAGCGCTCGAGCAGCCCCTCGTCACACATGGCGAGTTCCTCCGCCATTGTGTCCGGCGCGCCGAAATCAATGCATCCGCTGTCCAGCCGGAGACGCAACTCGTCCAGCAACGCCGCACGGTCTGTCCCTGTGATATCCATTTTGTTGATAAAAAGAAAGGTCGGGATATGGTGGCGCGCCAGCAGGCGCCAAAGTGTTTCGGTGTGCGCCTGCACGCCGTCCGTCCCGCTGATCACCAGCACCGCGTAGTCCAGCACCTGCAGCGTGCGCTCCATCTCCGCAGAAAAATCCACATGTCCCGGCGTGTCCAGCAAGGTGACCGCCGTATCCGGCAGCGCCAGTTCCGCCTGTTTAGAGAAAATCGTAATGCCGCGTTCGCGCTCAAGTGCGAATGTATCCAGAAAGGCATCCCGATGATCCACACGTCCGAGCTTTTTCAATGCGCCGGAGGAGAACAGCAACGCTTCCGAAAGCGTGGTTTTCCCCGCGTCCACGTGTGCAAGGATGCCGATTACAAGTCGTTTCATAGCTTCCTTCTCGTCCTTTTGTTTATTTTATTATAGCAAAAACAAGATGTTTGCACAAGAAGGAGAAACCGGATAACGCAAAGCCAGCTTTTCAGTCCACGCAAGCAAAAAGACATATTTTCGCCTGAATTTTCTAAAAAAGCAGTGAAACACACAGCTTTTGCCATGAAGGACAGCAATTTCATCTTATATTGCGCGGTTTTGCGCACATCATACTATCAGCAAAACCCCAAAACAAAAATCAAAAAGGAGAGAAAAATCATGACTAACACGAAAAATGGTTCCAAGCAGGGTATGGTTCCGGAAGCACGCGCCGCAATGGATCGTTTTAAGATGGAGGCGGCAGCCGACTTTGGCGTATCCGCTCCAACAAAAGAAACATTCACTACATACCGGCTCACACAAGGCTCCATCCGCTGCCGTCGGGCAGGCCGGATGGGGCTTTTGTACGCAATATTCCCATGGTGCAAAAGACTGCACCGTGCTATAATGAAAAAAACAGCGGCATTCGCAGCCGCAGACCGAGGGGACAAATATGCTTCGGAAACGATTATTTCGGGATGGCCTTTATATTTTGGAGGACGACCGTGTGCGGCAGTTCCTCATACTCGGCAGCGACAGCGCCCTGCTGATCGATACCGGTTTTGCCGACAGCCATGTTGCCGACGTGATACGCGAGATCACAGATGTGCCGGTAACCGTGATTATGACGCATGGGGACCGGGATCATACCGGCGGCCTGCATGACTTCGGCTCGTGCTATCTGCACCAGAACGACTGGCATCTGGTGCAGCAGGACGGAGTCCGCCTGCTGCCGCTCCGGGAAGGCGATGTATTCTGCTGCGGCGCCTATCGGTTGGAGACGGTCGAGATCCCCGGGCACACCTACGGCAGCGTGGCTTTTTTCGACCGCGAACAGCGGCTGCTGTTCCCCGGGGATTCCGTGCAGAAGGGCGGCCCGATCTACATGTTCGGCAGCCACCGGAACCTTCCCCGGTACATCGAAAGCCTGCGCAAGCTGAGCGGCTGGGCGGACAAGGTCGACACCCTCCTTCCCTGCCACCACGCCTGTCCGATCGATCCCAGCTATATGGAAAAGGATCTGGAGGATGCGCTCGCGCTTCAGGCGGGCCGGCTGCCCGGCGAAAAGCATCCGGTCATGCCCTGCTCCACCTATCAGGGCCGATGGACCTCGTTTTATGCGTAACGTTCCGAAAAAGCAAAACATCCCGCCATGCGGATAAGTGATCCGCATGGCGGGATGTTTTTTCGTGCGCGTCCCGCGCGTCAGTCCTTTTCAAAGTCGCGGTAGAGCAGGCTCGGCTGGATGCCGGTATTGTTCTGGTATTTGCCGCTTGAGTAGCTGTCGTACTCACCGTCAATATCGTGGTAATAGATCTGACAGATCTCCACGTTGGGGTAGATGCGGATGGGCTGCACGCAGAAAATCTCAAGCGTCCAGTAGCCCGCAAAGCCCACGTCGCCGAAACCCGCCGTCACATGGATGAACAGACCGAGCCGTCCGGTCGAGGAACGCCCCTCCAGCATGGGGATATAGCGGTCGGTTTTGGTGTATTCGTTCGTGCGGCCGAGGTATAGGCGGTTGGGCTCGAGCAGCAGCCCGTCCTCGGGGATCTCGATGCGGTGCGCGGTGTTGGGCTTTTTCATATCGAGCACATGCTCGTCATACACGAGCAGCTCGTTTGCCAGCGAAAGGTTGTAGCTGTTCGGGTTGACCCGCTTCGGGTCAAACGGTTCGATAATGATCTCCTTGCCGATGTGCTTGACGATCTCCCTGCCGGATAAAATCATTGGTATCCCTCCATCAGAGTTTGCGATATAGTTCAATTTGCAGCTGGTGCCTGATCTCCAGACGGTCGTATGACGCAAGCTGTGCAGCAAGCTCTCGGTCAAACCGTTCCGCCTGCGCAGGTGAAAGGCTGGCGCCTACCCCGCGGCAGGTCTGGATGCGGCCGCGCCACGCCTCCGGCGTAAACGGTATCTCCTCCCGCCAGCAGTGTACGGTCTCCAGTTCGAACCTATCCTCCGCCCAATCCGGCCAGCGGTAGCGAAAACCGGAAAAGCCGCCGCCCGTCCACTGCGGGTTATAGCGCAGCACCAGCCGCTCGGTCAGCGCCGCGACCTTATCCTCGTGCGGGAGCCATTCCATGTCGATCCGGCAAAAGCGGCCGCCCCGGTCCAGCACACGAGCGATTTCGGGCACAGCACGGGCGGTATCAAAATAACGGAAGCACTGCGCAGCAGTCACGATATCAAAGCTGCCGTCCGCAAAGCCGGTATCCTCCGCGCTGCACACGCAAAATGACATATCCATCCCACCTGCGGCGGCAAGCGACTTCGCCGCCGCGATCTGTTCGGGTGAAATATCGGTCACGGTAAACCGAACGCCCTGCGTATACAGATGGCGCGGCAGCACACCCGTCCCGCTGCCGAGATCCAGAATGCGCTGGCCCGGCTTACCGATCCCCATCGCGCGCAGCTTATCATAAAGGCTCGCGGGATAGATGTCCCTGTACCGGGCATAGCTGCCGGACACGCGCCCGAAATCAAATTCCCTGCCGCGGTCGATATCCTGTTTGTGCAACCCGTCTCCTCCTGTCACTCCAAGCGCAGCTTTTCGACCGTGGCTTCGTCCGGCGTGACATACGCGGTCTGATATACATGATAGATCACCATGCCGGGCTTTGCGCCCGCAGGCTTCTTGACCTGCCGTACGGGCGTATAATCCACCGGCACGCGGGAGGAGTTTCGCGCCTTGGAATGGTACGCTGCGATCATCGCGGCCTCGGTCATGGCCTGATCGGTCGGCTCGCGGCCGTCCGCCGCCAGAATGACGTGCGAGCCGTGGATCTTCTGCGTATGAAACCAGATATCGCTCTTGAACGCAGTCTTGAGCGTGAGCAGGTCGTTTTGCAGGTTGTTCTTGCCTGCAAACACGTCGAAGCCGTCGCTCGTGCGGTAGTGGAAGGGCTTGGCCTGCACGGGCTTTGTACGCAGCTTTTTGTTGCGCGTCTGCTTGTTCGACAGCACACCTGCCTGCGTCAGCTCCTCGCGCAGCTGAGCGAGGTCACGTTCGCTCTCCGCCTCACCAAGGCTGACCAGCACGCTCTCCAGATAGTCCAGTTCCGCGCGCCCCTGTTCGATCTGCTGCGTGAGCACCTCTTCCGCGGTCTTGGCCTTGTTGTACTGCTTGAAATATTTCTGTGCATTTTGCTGAGGCGTCAAACGCACGTCCAGCGTGATTTCGACCTCGGGGCAATCCTCAGCATAGTAGTCCACGACCGTCGCCTTGCGCATGCCCTTTTCCAGCTGGTACAGGTTGGCGGTGATCAGATCGCCCATGTGCTTATACTGCTCGCGGTTCTGGGTCGCATCCAGCTCCTTCTGCTGGGCGGCGAGCTTGCGCGCCAGACGGTCGCGCGCGTTGACCACGGTCTTGTGCAGGTCGGCCGAGCGGCGCGCCATGCGCTCCGCCTTTCCCTTTTTCTCAAAGAACGCCGCGAGCAGCGCAGAAAAGCTGTCCGCCTGCGTCACGTTCATCACACCCTCGTACTGCGTGACCGGCAGAAAGGTAAAATCGAATACCCCGCCGTCCTCCGCGCGCGTGAGCAGGAAGGGCTTGCAGCGTTTTTCGCGCACAAAGTCCATCAGGTCGTCAAAAACCTGGCCGAGCCGCTGCTGCTCCTCTGCCGTCATCCGGCCGACCGGCTTGGCCGCATCCCCTGTTGCGCGGTAGGACAGCTCGCGGCACAGCAGCGGCGAAAAGCCGAGCAGCTGGCCCAGCAGATAGCGGTCAAGCGTCTGCTCGCCGTCCGCCTGCGCCACAGCGGCCGCCAGCCCGGTGCCGGATAATGAGAACGGGTCATGCTTGTCCTGCGGGGGCGGCATGCGGTAAAACAGCCCGGGCAGCACCTGCCGCTTGCCGGACAGGTCGCCGTCCACGCGGCGCAGCGCGTCGATGATGCGGTTATCCTCGCCGCATAGGATGACGTTGGAATGCTTACCCATCAGCTCACAGATCAGATGCTTTTTGCAGGCCACGCCCATTTCGTCCGTCGTGTCCAGCTCGATCGAGAACATACGCTCGACCGCAGGCTGGGTAATAGCGGCGATTTTCGCGCCCTGCACGTGCTTGCGCAGCAGCATGCAGAACATGGGCGGGGCTGCCGGGTTTTCGCGCGCGGTATCAATAAAGTGCGCCCGCGGCGCGCCGGCCGCGATCGAGAGCAGCAGGCGGCGTGCGCCGCCCTGCCCGCGCGTTTGCAGGACAATCTCATCCCGGTCGGGCTGATAGACCTTTTCCACGCGGCAGCCTGCAAGCGCACTGTTCAGTTCGTTGGTTACTGCCCCAAGGCAGATTGCGTCTAATGGCATATTGATTCTTCCTTATACAAATTGGATGCAGTCCGCATGCCGTTCGGATACTGCCGCGCGCACTTGCGGAAAGGCGCTGCCGATCCGGTCAGCAAACACCGCCACTACCGGGTTCTCAGTCGGGAAATGGCCCGCGTCTACGAGCGTCAGGCCGAGCGACTGCGCGCGCTGCATCAGGTCATAGCTGCAGTCGCCGATCACAAAGGCGTCCGCGCCCTTGGCAATGGCATAGTCCATCAGCTTGCCGCATGCGCCGCCGCCGACTGCCACGCGGTGAACCGGCTTGCCGCCGTCGCAAAAGCGCACGCCGCCTGCCCGCAGGCATTCCTTGACATACAGCGCAAACTCACGCGGCTGCATCTCTCGCGGCAGGTCGCCCACGCGGCCGAGCATGCCGTTTTCGCCCGCCTCCATGTTCCCGATCCCGGTCAGGAACAGCGCGGACGCCAGCGCGTCGTTGACGCCGCCCTCGGCGCAGTCCGCATTGGTATGCATGCAGATGAGCGCAATATCGTGTTTGATTACCAGCCGCAGGATGCGTCCGGTCGCGTCGTCCTCGGTCACGCGGCTGACCGAGGTAAAAATCGCCGGATGGTGCGCCACGATCAGCTGCGCGCCCTTTTCTGCCGCTTCGGTAACGACCGTCTCGGTCACGTCGAGCGCACACAGCACATTTGTTACCTCCTGCGAACGGTCGCCGCACAACAGGCCGACGTTATCCCAGCTTTCCGCAAGTTCCGGCGGTGTGAAGCCCTCCAAAAAAGTCAAAATATCATGAACAGTCGTCATGTCAGTCCCTCCAATGCCTGTTCGATTTCGTGTACCAGCGCGCGCTGGGCTGCAAGGCGCGTGTCGTCCCTGTCCCGCGCCTGTTCCATGCCTGCCAGCGCACGCTGCTCTCGTGTGAGCAGATGGCGCAGGTAATCCGCTGCACCCGGCGCGCCGAGCAGCGCAGGAGAAAAGGCGCACTGCGAAACCGGCACCTGCTTTGCCTGCGCCCCGCCGCGGACGGACAGCACCACATAGTGCCGCCGCTCCTCCCGGCAGGGCGTTTCGCGCTCGATCGCGTATCCATGCGCCCACAGCCACTGCCGCAGTTCATATACCATGGTCATAGGCTGCAGAAGCAGCAGATGCACGCCGTCCGCCGTCCACGGGGCCGCCTGCAGGATCTCCTCGATCGTCTGCCCGCCCATTCCGGCGATGCTCACCGTGTCGCACTCCTCCGGCTGGACAGCGTCCAGCCCGGGCGCGAGCCGCAGGGACAGCGATACGCCATGCTCCTGTGCGTTACGCGCCGCATGCGCGAGCGGCCCCTCGCCGATATCCGAGCCGATCGCGGACGCGATGCGCCCACCCAGCAGCAGTGAGACCGGCAGTTTGCCGTGATCCGTGCCCACATCGGCCAGGCGCGCCCCCTGCGGTACCAGCGCGGCCAGACATGCCAGCCGCGGCGTTAAAACCATACTTTCCATATTTTCACCCAAAAAAACAGAGCCGGCAGCTTTTGCCGGCTCCGGTTTTTCACTTACTCGCCAAGAAAGGCGTTGAGCTTGGCAACCAGTTCGTCCGCATTGGTGCCGTGTACCATGCAGGCCTCCTCGATGCTCTCGCCCTGCGATGCAGGGCAACCCAGGCAGTGCATGCCGATCTCCATGAAAAACTTCGCCGTATCCAGATTGCGGTTGAGAACCTCGCCAATCGTGGTCTTTTTCGTAATTGCAGCCATGGTGGACCTCCTGATGTTTTTGTTTTGACAATAGTATACCGCAATGCAATACAAATTTCAATCACCATTCTGAAAAATCCCTGCCACTTTTGGGATCTTCTCTCCACCTAAACAGACCAGTTTTATGGAAGATCGACAAAACAATGCGCCTGTTTTGCAGCATATTCAAAGCCTTCCGCACACAGGAGACAATCAGACGCAGTTTCTTCCTCGTTCCATTCCTGTCCGTTTCAGCGAAAAAGCGCCCGGCAGTAAACTGCCGGGCGCCATGAAATCCTGAAGAAAATCAGCCCTGCTCGCGCATCTTGGCGAAGCACTCGCTGCAATATACCGGACGGTCGGACTTGGGCTCGAACGGGACGCGAGCTTCACCACCGCACGCAGCACAGGTAGCGGTAAAATATTCACGCGGGCCGCGAGCCGCATTCTTGCGCGCATCACGGCAGGCCTTGCAGCGCTGAGGCTCGTTCTGGAAGCCGCGCTCTGCGTAAAACTCCTGTTCGCCTGCGGTGAACACAAATTCCTTGCCGCATTCCTTGCATACTAACGTCTTGTCTTCGTACATGGTTTTTACCTCTCTTTGATACCGTTTTCCCTCGGGAAACTGAAATTATATCGCGTACAGGCACCTGTGCCTGCCTACGCCTATATGGGTTTGATGGCTGCCGATTTCCGCTTGATGCGCTGGATGGCATTATCCACAGACTTGATCGGTTTATGCAGTTCTCCGGACATCTCCTGATAAGATAAGCCGTCCAGAAAAAGCGTTAAAACCTTTGCCTCAAATTCAGACAGAAGCGAGTAAAGCTGCTTTATCAGCTCTTCCCTCTCCTCGTTGCCGATCACCAGCGATTCGGGGTCACTCATCGGTGCCGTAACCTGGGTGTGCGATTCCGCAAGGTCTTCAAACAGAGGTCGATCGATGGACATGGAACGGTTTAACGGGTCGTGCCTGGGAGATGCCGCCGCACGCACGGCGGAAAAGATCTTCCGCGTCACGCACAGCCGGGCAAACGCGCCAAAGGGCGTTCCCCTGCGTCCGTCATATTCGCGGATCGCTTTCATCAGGCCCAGCATACCCTCCTGAAGCAGATCCTCCTCGTCCGCCCCCACCAGAAAATAGGGGCGCGCGCAGGTTTTTACCAGACGGGTATACCGTTTTACCAGATCCTCGGCAGCCGTACCGCTGCCTTGCTGTGCCAGGCGGCACAATGCTTCGTCGGTTATTTCGGGCGACGGGATCATTTCATCACCATTTCTCATGTCAAAGATATTATATGCGAAGGAGCTGGAAATGTCAAGAAATTATTGTGAAATTCACCACCATGTACCAAAAATAGTGGCGAATTTTTATGCTGTTTGACGAACCAAGCTTTAACTTATTCAACAGTAACCGATTTTGCCAGATTGCGCGGCTTATCCACGTCACAGTTGCGCTCCACTGCTACATAGTATGCCAATAGCTGCATGGGAATAATCGACAACGAAGCCGAAAATTCATACAGGCACTTGGGCAGACGGATAATATGCTGGCAGACCGATTCATCCCCTGTAAAGTCGTCCGTTGTGACGAGAACAACGCTCGCGCCGCGCGCGACCACCTCGCGGATGTTTGATACGGTCTTTTCAAACAGCGCAGGCTGGGTTGCAAGCGCTACGACCAGCGTCCCTTCCTCGATCAGCGAGATCGTACCGTGCTTGAGCTCACCTGCGGCATAGGCCTCCGAGTGGATATAAGAGATCTCCTTGAGCTTGAGCGAAGCCTCGAGCGCCGCAGCGTAGTCCAGCCCGCGGCCGAGGAAGAACACGCTCGGCCGGTTGGCATACAGCGTCGCGATACGCTGCATATCCTGCTGGCATGCGAGCGTTTTTTCGATGCAGTCCGGCAGGCGCTGCAGCTCTGCGCACAGCGCTCGCTCGTCGCCGATCGAAATCAGGCCGCGCGTGCGCGCGATCTTGACCGAGATCAGGTACAGCGCGGCAAGCTGCGCGGAATAGGCCTTGGTCGTCGCGACCGCAATCTCCGGACCGGCCCAGGTGTACAGCACACCGTCCGCCTCGCGCGCGATCGTCGAGGAAACCACATTGACGATTGCAACTGTGAATGCACCCGCCTGCTTAGCCAGACGCATGGCCGCAAGCGTATCTGCGGTCTCGCCCGACTGGCTGATCACGATGCACAGATCCTTTTTGCCGATGATCGGGTTCTCGTACCGGAACTCGGACGCGACCTCAGCCGTGCAGCGGATGCGGCACATGGCCTCAATCACGCGCTTGCCTACCATGCCCGCGTGCAGCGCAGAGCCACAGCCAACGATATGGATATTCTCGATCTCACGCAGTCGCTCATCGGTCAGGCCGTTATCTTCAAAAACAACCGCATTGTTCTGGATGCGCGGGCTGACCGTGCTGGCCACCGCCTGTGGCTGCTCCATAATCTCCTTGAGCATGAAGTGCTGATAGCCGCCTTTTTCCGCTGCGGACAGATCCCAGTTAACCGTCTGCACCGGCTTATCAACTACATCACCGAATTCGTTCATGACCGTGACGCTGTCCGGCCGGACGATTGCAACCTCGTTATCATCCAAAATGATATACTGCTTGGTGCGGCTAATGATCGCCGTTACGTCAGACGCGATCATGTTTTCGCCCTCGCCCACACCGATAACCAGCGGGCTGGAACGGCGCGCCGCGACGATCTCCTCCGGATTATCCATGGAGACCACGCCCAGCGCATACGAACCGCGCACACGCTGCACCGCATTCAACACGGTCTGCGCCAAGTCCTCCTGCTTGCCGGTGTGCAGATAGTCCACCAGATGCGCGACCGTCTCGGTATCGGTTTCGGACTGGAAGGTATAGCCGTGCGCCTCCAAGCTTTCGCGCAGCTCCTTGTAATTCTCAATGATACCGTTATGCACTACCGCGACCTTGCCCTTGCCGTCACGCCCGCCGAGATGCGGATGAGAGTTGCGGTCGGACGGTTCGCCGTGCGTCGCCCAGCGCGTATGGCCGATGCCGCAGGTGCAGTCCAGCCCGCCCTCTTCTTTGATCTTTTCCTCCAGATTGGAGATCCGTCCCTGCGTTTTGACAACGCGCAGCCCGTCCTTTGTAAACGCCGCAATACCAGCGGAGTCATAGCCGCGGTATTCCAGACTGTACAGACCTTTCAGCAAAATCGGAAGCGCGTTTTCGCGTCCGGTAAAACCAACGATTCCACACATATCAATCAATTCCTCCAAGAAAAAAAGGATGGTAGTTTTCTGATTTTGGGTATAAAAATAGTGCGTCATGCAGGAACTGCTCTGTCCGCGCGGTCGCCCACGCGTTTTAACAGCCTGCTCACGACCAACCCACTCATGGCCGAAGGGCACCCGCCGAATGCTTCGATAAACCCTTACCTCGTCAACTGCGATACCGGCTGCACCGCAGTTCTGGCGCTTTGCTTGCTATGCAGTTTTGTATCCCAACGGTTTCACCTCCCTGATGCAAAATAAGGTGGATGCCAAAAACCGCATCCACCCTCTCTGCTGGCTTTTATTTATTATACGACAGACTCAATCACCTTGGCAACCCTTTTTGCCAAAGTGTCGACCTGTTCGCTGTCCTTGCCCTCTACCATGACGCGCACCAGCGCCTCCGTCCCGGAAGGACGTACCAGAATACGGCCATTTTCGCCGAGCTCGCTTGCTGCCTGCCCGATCGAGGCTTTGACCTCGGGCAGCTCCTGCAGCGTGGATTTTTTATCGTTCGGCACCTTGACATTGATCATTACCTGCGGCCACGGCACAACCTCAGCCGCAATTTCCGAACACTTCTTGCCGCTCGTCTTCAGAATCGACATAAACTGCAATGCGGTCAGCTCGCCGTCGCCCGTGGATGCATACTCAAGGAAAATAACATGCCCGGACTGTTCTCCGCCCAGAATATACCCCTTCTGCAGCATCATTTCGAGCACGTAGCGGTCACCTACGTTCGAGCATTCGATCCGCATGCCGTTCTTCTCTGCATAGGCGTGCAGGCCCATGTTGGACAGCACGGTCGCCACGAACGCCCCGCCGCGCAGCTTGCCCTGTTTCTTCATATGTGCAGCGCAAACCGCCATGATGCGGTCTCCGTCCAGCTCCTCCCCGGTCTCGTCCACGATCAGGCAGCGGTCCGCGTCGCCGTCAAAAGCAACGCCAAGGTCAAAATCGCCGTTTTTCACACGCTGCTTAAGCTGTCCCAAGTGTGTGGAACCACAGTTTTCGTTGATATTTACACCGTCCGGTTCATAAAACCGAATCTCGGCCCGGCACTCAACCAGACGCATCAGACGCTCAACCGTCGTCGAAGACGCGCCGTTGGCACAGTCCACTGCAACGCGCAGACCGGACAGGTCGCCCGGGATGGTTTCCGCCAGATGGTCGGTATATTCCACCACCGGATCGATCCTGCTCTTGAGGACGCGTCCCAGCTTTTCATGCGTCGCTTTCGGAATAGATTCGAAATTGTCGATCAGATCTTCAATTTTTGCCTCGGTTTCATCCGGCAGCTTGTAACCGTTTCCTGCAAAAATTTTGATTCCGTTATATTCAAAAGAATTATGGCTTGCCGAGATCACAATACCGGCGTCCGCCTTATGTTTGATGGTCAGATAAGCGACAGCCGGCGTCGGGATCACGCCAAGCAGTTCCACATCTGCACCGACAGAACAAATGCCCGCGACCAGTGCATTTTCCAGCATATCCGAAGAAATGCGCGTATCTTTGCCAATCAGCAGCTTGGCCTTGCCGTTATGCGACGCCTCCTGCGTGAGTGCATACGCTGCTGCTGCACCGATTTTGAACGCAAGCAATGCGTCCAGTTCCACGTTTGCAACGCCACGCACGCCGTCCGTTCCAAAATATCTACCCATGAAAACACCTAACTTTCTGTATAATAAAGGCAGGACTCACAGCATCTGCTGTCCATCTGCCGGTTCCAGGTTCAAATGCCTGTATGCCTGCAGGGTAACGCAGCGCCCCCGCGGCGTACGGCTCAAGAAGCCAATCTGCATGAGGTATGGCTCATATACATCCTCCAGCGTGATCGCTTCTTCGCCGATCGTGGCAGCAAGCGTATCCAGCCCGACCGGGCCGCCGCCGTAGTTACGTATAATGCTGGTCAGCATCATCCGGTCGATATTGTCCAGCCCAAGCTCATCGATTTCAAGTGCGCGCAGCGCCAGGTCCGCGCTTTTTTTGTCGATCACGCCCGTGCCGCGCACCTGTGCAAAATCACGCACCCGGCGCAGCAGACGGTTGGCGATACGCGGCGTACCGCGGCTGCGGCGCGCGATCTCAAACGCTCCTTCGTGCTCGCACGGCACGTTCAGGATGCCGGCCGAGCGCTCAACAATGCTGCACAGTTCTTCAGGCGAATACAGCTCCAGACGGAGCATGACACCGAAGCGGTCGCGCAGCGGATTGGTCATCTGGCCGGCACGCGTAGTCGCTCCAATCAGCGTAAAACGAGGCAGGTCAATGCGGATCGACCGCGCCGACGGCCCTTTTCCGATAATGATATCAAGCGCGAAATCCTCCATCGCAGGATAGAGGATCTCCTCGACCGCGCGGTCGAGCCTGTGGATTTCGTCGATAAACAAAATATCATTTTCCGAAAGGTTTGTCAATAAAGCTGCCAAATCTCCCGCTTTTTCGATCGCAGGTCCGCTTGTGATGCGGATATTGACGCCCATTTCATTTGCAATAATGCCTGCCAGCGTTGTCTTGCCCAAGCCAGGCGGGCCGTAGAGCAAAGTATGGTCGAGCGGTTCACCGCGCATTTTGGCAGCTTCAATATAAACCTGCAGGTTTTCCTTTGCTTTCGTCTGGCCGATGTAATCCGCCATGCTTTTCGGCCGCAGCGAGTTCTCCGTATCATCCTCAGAGAGCTGCCGCGTCGAAATGATGCGCTCATCATCGGCCATCCCGCCGGAAAATTCGATACTCAAACGTACACTCCCTTACTGTTTGACCAGCTTTTTCAGGCACTGGCGGATGATTTCCTCCGCCTCCAGATTGGCGGCGTCCAGCCCTTCCATCGCGTGCAGCGCCTCGGCTTGCGTATATCCAAGCACCATGAGCGCGGCGACTGCTTCCTGCGTGTGGTTGACGCCGCCGCCCACCGCAGCGGCCACCACAGGAGATGACGCGGAAGCAGTCTCAAGCTGCTCCTTGCTCATCTTATCACGCAGTTCCAAAACAATGCGCTGGGCAATCTTTTTCCCGATGCCCGGCGCCTGCATCAGCATCTTTTCGTCCCCGGTGATGATGGACAGCGCCAGCCGGTCGGGCGGCGCAACCGAAAGGATAGACAGCGCAGCCTTGGGCCCAACGCCCGATACGCCGATCATCATCTCAAAGCAGGAAAGCTCCTCCTCATCAATAAAACCATATAACTCAAAGATACCCTCACGCACGTTAAGGTATGTCATCAGCCGCGCGTGCGTTCCAATCTTTAATTTGCCGATCGTATTCTGCGAAGCATGGCATGCATAGCCGACGCCGCCGCAGTCGATCACCGCAAGCCCCTGCTTGAGCACAGTGACCGTACCGTCTACATAATAAAACATTTACCGCAAACCCTCATATCGTCTTGCCTGTCTGGAGTGTCCATGGCAGATGCAGAGCGCAAGCGCATCCGCTGCATCATCCGGCCGCGGCAGTTTGGTCAGATGAAGGATATTTTTGGTCATCTCCATCATTTGGCGCTTTTCTGCATTGCCGTAGCCGACTACTGCCATTTTGACTTGATTGGGTGTATAGGAAACCGGTTCAAGCCCCTTCTGCGCAAGCGCAAGCAGGATGACGCCGCGCGCCTGCGCGACCTGGATACCAGTCGTTATATTCTTGGAAAAGAACAGCTCTTCGATCGCTACTTCGTCCGGATGGAACGTGTCCACCAGCGTGCAAATATCGTCATATATCTCGCACAGGCGCAAATGCATCGGCAGGCCGGGGGCTGTTTTGGCTGCGCCATACTGCACAGGCGTAAATTTCATATTGTCAAACCGCACAACACCATAGCCGATCGTACCGTAGCCCGGGTCAATGCCAAGAATCGTCATAAAAAAACCTCTGCCTGATAACTTTTTTATTTTACCATGAAACCCGGCCATATGCAACCTGCATTATGGAGAAAAGAGGACAGCAAAGCGCTGTCCTTCCCCTTTTCAGTGCTTTTGGTTTTTGATTCGTTCAGCGGCGAGCAGGATGCCCGCTTTGCCGGAAGAGTAGGTCAGTCCGCCCTGCATGTAGCATACATAGGGCTCACGCATGGGAGCGTCCGCAGACAGTTCAATCGACGCCCCTTGCACAAACGCCCCTGCCGCCATGATAACCTGATCGTCATAGCCCGGCATATCCCACGGTTCGGGCGTGACAAAGGAATCCACCGGAGCGCCTGCCTGAATGCCCTCACAAAAGCGGCGCAGCGGGTCGGGCGCGCCGAACGAAATGGTCTGGATGATGTCGTAGCGCGGCTCCTCCGCCCGGGGGCTGACCGCATATCCCAGTTTTTCCATCACCTTGGAGCAGAAAATCGCTGTTTTCAGTGCCTGCGCCGTGGTATGGGGAGCCATGAAAAGCCCTTGGTACAGCAGGCGGTTCTGCCCCATTGTGCAGCCGCACTCGCCGCCGATGCCGGGCGCAGTCAGCTTGTAGGACGCGTTTTCCACCAGATCCGCACGCCCCGCAATATAGCCGCCCGTCGGCGCCAGGCCGCCGCCCGGATTCTTGATCAGCGAACCGGCCACAAGATCCGCTCCGACCTGTGTCGGCTCGATCTCCTCGACAAACTCGCCGTAGCAGTTGTCCACCATGATGACGGCATGCGGATTGGCTGCGCGCACGGTTTTGCAGATCTCCCCGATCTCCGCGCAGGACAGCGTCTTGCGCACTGCGTACCCGCGGCTGCGCTGGATAAACACCAGCTTGACGTTGTCATCCTTCGCCGCCCCGGCAATCGAGGGCAGGTCAGGCACTCCGTCCTTCAGATCGACCTGCTTATAACCGATGCCGTAGCTCTTCATGCTGCCGCAGTAGTCGCCGGTGATTGTATTCTGCAGCGTGTCGTACGCCGGACCTGTGACTGAAAGCACGATATCCCCTGTTTTGACAGCAGAAAAAAGCGCGCAGGACAGCGCGTGCGTACCATTGACGAAGCCGATGCGCACCAGCGCAGCTTCGGTGCCGAAAATATCCGCATAAATGCGGTCGAGCGTGTCGCGTCCGTAATCGTCATACCCATAGCCGGTCGTACCGGCAAACAGGTTGTCCGATACGCGGTTTTTGGCAAACGCCGCAAGTACTTTTTCGGTATTTCGGTCGCAAATCTCATCAATCCGTGCAAAATATGGCATGATTTCGCGCTCGGCCTCCCGGCCGAGCGCGCGGATCTCATCTGATATCTTTAAATATTCTGACATACTCTGTTAGTCTCCCAAAAGTGATGTTCCGTCCGGCAAACTGAACAATATCTCGCCGGGCGCTTCGGTCTGCAGATTGCTGACCGTCACCTGACGCGTCAGCTCATCTCCGCTGTAGAAGGAAGCGGTCTTAAGCAGGCCCGTTGCTGCGGATACATAATAGACGCAGCGGTATCCGCCCTGCTCAAAAGCAACCATTATACAGGGCTCATAGTCCACGTCCTGTCGTCCTGCGTCCAGCAGCTGCACGCCTTCCGCGAGCACATCCTCGTAGGTTGGCAGCATGGCCGCAGCATCATCGGTAAAATCTCCCCAAACGCCCTGATAGGCGGTGTTATCCCCTGCATTCCAGGCGTATGCACTGTCCCCGTCGCGCAGCAGCGTGCTCTGCACGGTGCCGTTTTCAGCCAGCGTATCCGTGCGCACGATGCCGTCTCGTGCATAGCGGCGGCAGCGCAGCGCAGAAGATCCGCCATCATAATACAGGGTATTTTCAATTGTACAGCTGTATGCCTCCGGCCGTGTCAACGAGGCAATAACACTCTGCGCGTTTTCCGTGCCAATTTCCACGTCTGCCACGCTCTGTGCAGTCAGCATATAGCTGCCCTGGCTGACAATAGGCGTGTCCGCGTTTCCATCCGGCAGCACGATTCCAGTATCCCGCCGGTGCAGCAAGCCGGAGGAAAGCACAAAGCTGAGTACCAGCAGCCCGACCAGCACGCCCGCGCCAATCGCAGCGATCATGGGGGCAGACAGGTTTTTATGCGGTTTCATCACGGCGCAAACGGCTCCGGCCCGTCCGCCCGCAGGCCGAAATACTGCTCAATCGCCTGCAGGATACGTGCCGATGTTTTTCCGTCGCCATAGGGGTTGACGGCATGCGCCATCGCCTCGTACGCCTTCGGATCGTCAAACAGCTCGCGTGCGAGCCGCACGATATTCTCCTGCTCCACACCCGCCAGCTTGACCGTACCGGCTTCAATCGCTTCCGGGCGTTCGGTCTCGCGGCGCAGCACCAGGACTGGCTTGCCCAGGCTGGGTGCCTCCTCCTGCAGGCCGCCCGAATCGGTCATGATCAGATAGCAGCGTGCCATCAGGTTGTGCATCTCATCCACCGCCAGCGGATGGATCAGGTGGATGCGCTCATTGCCGCCGAGGAACTTCTCCGCCGTCTCGCGCACATAGGGGCTCAGATGCACCGGATAGACAAAGTGCACATCCGGATACGCCGCAGACAGCTCCGCAATCGCGCGGCAGATGTTCTCCATCGGCTCGCCATAGTTCTCGCGGCGGTGCGCGGTGACCAGCACCACCCGGTTGTTTGCGAAATCCAGCTTTTTCAGTTCCTCATCGCGGAAAACAAAATCCGGCTTGACCGTCATGTGGATCGCATCCACGACCGTGTTGCCGACCACGGACACCCCCTCGGTGATGCCCTCGCGCGCGAGGTTGTCGCGGTTGCGTGGGGTGGGCGCAAAGTGCAGTGTCGCGATCTGGCCGGTCAGCTTGCGGTTCATCTCCTCCGGGAAGGGGGAGTATTTGTCATAGGTGCGCAGGCCGGCCTCTACATGGCCGACCGGGATCTTATGGTAAAACGCAGCAAGCGCCCCTGCGAACGTGGTCGAGGTATCGCCGTGCACCAGCACGATATCCGGCTGCGCCTGCTCAAGCACCTCGTCCAGTCCGTGCAGGCTCTTCTCCGTAATAAGCGCCAGCGTCTGCCGGGGCTGCATGATATTCAGGTCATAATCCGGCTTAATCTGGAAAATATCCAGCACCTGGTCGAGCATTTCACGGTGCTGTGCGGTCACACACACGATGGACTGTGTATTTTCATTCTGCTCCAGTGCATGCACGAGCGGCGCCAGCTTGATCGCTTCCGGCCGTGTGCCGAACACTGTCATTACCTTGATCTTACTCATCGTTCTTTTTCTCCTCCTGCTCATGGACCTGGCTCTGCTCCAGTCCGTCGTCTGCTTCGCCTTCCGCCTCATGAGGGTGTTTTCCCCAGTGTTCCGCACCATAAATAATGCAGGCGCCGACCAGAATCGCCGCCAGCACGGCCAGCAGCAGCACGATCGCCTTTACCTCGCCGGACGAGGTCAGCACGACCGCAGTCAGGCCGAGGGTTGCGCTGATCGCATACAGGATGGCAACCGCCTGCTTCTGATTGAAGCCCATGTCGATCAGCTTATGGTGCACATGCCCGCGGTCCGGGCTCATCGGGCTGCGCCCCGCCGCCACACGGCGGATAATCGCATTGGCCGTGTCAAAGATCGGCAGGCCCAGGATCAGAAACGGCACTGCAAACGAGATGACCGCGTAGAATTTGAACAGGCCCATGATGGACACCGTCGCCAGCATATAGCCCAGGAAGGTCGACCCGGTGTCCCCCATGAAAATCTTGGCCGGGTTGAGGTTATACGGCATAAAACCAATACACGCTCCCGCGAGCGCCGCCATGGTGATTGCGATGGCCATATTGCCGGTCAGCAGTGCGACGGCCAGCATGGTGATCGCCGCGATCGACGACACGCCGACCGCCAGACCGTCCAGACCATCGATCAGGTTGACCGCGTTCGTGATGCCGACGATCCAGATGATCGTCACAGGGATCGCGAAAATGCCCAGATGAAAATACGGCGCATCCGAGAAAGGATTGAGATTGGTAAATAACGAGATCTGCAGGTCACCCACACAAACCGGGATCGCGGCCGCTACGATCTGGACAACGAACTTGAGCTTTGCCCCCAGCGCCAATACATCGTCAAAAATTCCCAGCGCTACAATAATGGATGCTCCGAGCAGCACACACAGCATGGTCTGGTCCAGCTGGCCGAACACCAGGATCGAACACAGGAAACCGCCAAAAATCGCCAGGCCTCCCAGCCGCGGGATCGGTTCCTTATGCATACGGCGGTTGTCTTTGGGGACATCAATCGCGCCGATCTTCTGCGCAAAGCGCTTGACCGGCGGCGTGAACAGATAAGACAGAACACCCGCCGCAATGAATGCGGCAACGACCACAGCGATCACGATATATTCCGACATTGGTTACTTCCTCTCATCAGGCGTTTCAGCGCCCGACAAAGCCAACCTTCCGGTAGACCTTATCCAGCGTCTTGCGCGCAAGATAGGACGCCTTCTGCGCGCCCTCTTTGTAAACCTGCTCCAGATAATCTTTATTTTTGAGCAGGTCTTCGGTCCTCTCACGGATCGGGCGCAGCAGCTCGACAACCGCCTCGCCCACGGCGGGCTTGAACTCGCCGTAGCCCTTGCCCGCGAACTCCGCCTCGACTTCGGCGATCGTCTTGCCGGTCGCCAGCGCATAGATCTGGATCAGGTTGGATACGCCCGGCTTGCCCTGCGGGTCCATAATGATCCGGGAATCCGAATCGGTCACCGCACGCTTGAACTTGCGCATAATATCCTCCGGCTGATCCATCAGCAGGATATAGCCGTTAGGGTTGGGATCGGATTTGCTCATCTTCATGTTCGGGTCGGCAAGGCTGGTGATCTTCGCGCCCTCTCCCACCTTGGGATAGTATCCCTCCGGCATGGTGAATGTCCCCGGATGCAGGCCGTTGAAGCGGTTGGCAATATCGCGGCAGATCTCGATATGCTGGCTCTGGTCCACGCCGACCGGCACAAGGTTGGTCTGGTACAGCAGGATATCCGCAGCCATCAGCACCGGGTAAGTGAACAGGCCGACGTTGATATTGTCCGCATGCTTGGCGGACTTATCCTTGAACTGCGTCATACGGGATGCCTCGCCGAACATGGTAAAGCAGTTGAGCACCCACGCGAGCTCAGCGTGCGCCGGCACGTGGCTCTGGATGAACAGGATGCTCTTTTCCGGATCCAAGCCGCAGGCCATGTACTGCGCGAGCACCTCCAGGGTTGCGCGGCGCAGTGCTGCCGGGTCCTGACGGACCGTGATTGCATGCATGTCGACCACGCAGTAGATACAGTTGTAATCCTCCTGCAGCAGGGGGAAATTGCGGATCGCGCCAAGGTAGTTGCCCAGCGTCAGCTTGCCCGAGGGCTGCACCCCCGAGAAGATCGTTTGTTTTTTATTTTCGCTCATAGATTCTGACTTCCCTTACAAAATGGATTACAGTTTATGCATGAAGCACAACACCCCATACTTGTTTGTAATCATATCACATTTTGCCCCGTGTTGCAACGGATTTCTCCCATCCGGAGGCGATATTGACAATCCCTTCCCCGACAGGGTATGATAAGGGCATGATATCAACAAAACGGGAGGCGGCAGATCATCATGGCAAAATATATCCTCGCCCTGGACCAGGGCACGACCAGCTCGCGCGCGATCCTGTTCGACCACGAGCAGAATATCCTTGCGATCCGGCAGCACGAGCTGGCGCAGCATTATCCGCATGAGGGCTGGGTGGAGCAGGATCCGATGGACATCTGGTCGACCCAGTACGCCGCCATGCTCGAAGTGCTCGCAGCGGCAGGCGTATCCCCTGCCGAGGTGGCTGGCATCGGCATCACCAACCAGCGCGAGACGACTATCCTGTGGGAGCGCGACACCGGCCGCCCGGTCTACAATGCCATCGTCTGGCAGTGCCGCCGTACGGCAGGCATTGTGGATGACCTGGTACGACAGGGGCTGAGCGACCACATCCGGCAAACCACCGGCCTGATCCCGGATGCCTATTTTTCCGGCACCAAGATCAAGTGGATCCTCGACCATGTTGAGGAAGCGCGCGAAAAAGCTGCGCGCGGCGAGATCCTGTTCGGCACTGTGGACTCCTGGCTGGTGTGGAAACTGACCGGCGGCAGGGTACATATCACGGACGCGACCAACGCTGCCCGCACCATGATCTTTGACATCCACAAACTCGACTGGGACGATACCCTGCTGCAAGCGCTCGGCATCCCGCGCGCCATGCTGCCGCGCGTGTGTTCCTCAAGCGAGATCTACGGCCACGTTGCCCTGCCCGGCGGGAACGTGCCGATCGCAGGCATTGCAGGTGACCAGCAGGCGGCGCTGTTCGGCCAGACCTGCTTTGACGCGGGCGATGCGAAAAACACCTACGGCACCGGCTGCTTCCTGCTCATGAACACGGGAACGCAGGCGTGCGAAAGCAAAAACGGCCTGCTGACCACGGTCGGCATCCGGATCGGCGGCGAAACACAGTATGCGCTCGAGGGCAGCGTATTCGTCGGCGGGGCGGTCATCCAGTGGCTGCGTGACGAGATGCGCTTTTTCGCAGACAGCCGCGACGCGGAATACTATGCACGCAAGGTGCCGGACACGGGCGGCGTTTACCTTGTTCCTGCGTTCACCGGCCTTGGCGCGCCGCACTGGGATATGTATGCGCGCGGCTGCCTGATCGGGCTGACGCGCGGCACCCGGCGCGAGCACATCATCCGCGCGGCGCAGGAGTCGATCGCCTATCAGGTGAACGATTTGCTCGCTGCCATGGCGCGCGACACGGGCGTGCCGCTCACCACCCTCTCGGTGGACGGCGGCGCGAGCCGGGACAGCTTCCTGATGCAGTTCCAGGCGGACATTTCGGACTGCACGATCCGCCGTCCGGTCATCCGCGAGACGACCGCGCTCGGCGCATGCTATCTGGCCGGGCTCGCGGCCGGCGTGTGGAAGGACCGTGCGGAACTGAAACAGCTCTGGCGCTGCGACACGCTCTACCAGCCGGACATGGAGGCAGATATCCGCGCCCGCCTGCTGGCAGGCTGGGACAAGGCGGTCGGCCGCAGCATGGACTGGGCGCCGCACAATTGAACATGAAGCACACGACAAGGGGCAGGCGCCGAGCGCCTGCCCCTTTGCTTTTCTGTTAAACTGTACCCCAGACCAGCGGGTCACGCACGATCAGCCGTACGATCCACACAGCCGCCCACAGCCCCAAGGTCCCCCACAGCAGCACCCGCTCACGCGTTTTCGAGCCGAGCAGCGGCTTTTTGCCGAACAACGTGTAGAGCACCACCGGCGGCAGCACATAGATCATCGGATGACAGCGCAGTGCAGCGCCAAAATCCAGACGGAGAAGCGCAAACAGCGCGCGCGACATGCCGCAGCCCGGGCATGGAATACCTGTGAAATGCTGCAACGGACACCCCCAGCCGAGGAGGGATGCGCAAACGTATGCCCCTGTAAACAGTGCCCCGATTACAAGCAGGCCGCAGATCCCCTGCCGGACGCGCCCACGCATCAGCCCTTGTAGGTCTCGCGGAACTCGAGGAATTCGTCGTAGGTGCACTCCTTATCCAGAACGCCCTGCTCACGGATCTCGATGATGCGGGTCGCGATGGTCTGCACGAACTCATGGTCGTGCGAAGCGAACAGCACCGTGCCCTTGAAATCACGCACGCCATTGTTGACCGCGGTGATGGATTCCAGATCGAGGTGGTTGGTCGGCTGGTCGATCACCAGCACATTCGAGCCGAACAGCATCATACGCGCGAGCATCAGGCGCACCTTCTCGCCGCCGGACAGCACACGCACCGGCTTATACACATCGTCGCCCGAGAACAGCATGCGGCCGAGGAAGCCGCGCAGCGTGGATTCCAGCGTATCGGTCTGCGAATACGGCGCGATCCAGTCGAGCATGTTCTCGGTGTGGCCCTCAAAGTATTCGTTGTTGTCCTTGGGGAAATAGCTCTGCGAGGTGGTCACACCCCACTTGAAGCTGCCCTCGTCCGGCTTGATCTCGCCCATCAGGATCTGGAACAACGTGGTCATAGCCAGTTCGTTGTCCGAGATGAACGCGATCTTGTCCCCGCGGCGCACGATGAAGGACACATTGTCCAACACCTTTTCGCCGTCGATGGTCTTAGAGATGCCGCGCACCTCAAGGATATCCTTGCCCGCTTCGCGGTCCTGCTGGAACGCGACCCACGGATAGCGGCGCGAGGACGCTGGCAGTTCCTCGACGGTCAGTTTATCGATCAGCTTGCGGCGGCTGGTCGCCTGGCGCGACTTGGACTTGTTTGCTGCAAAACGCTGGATGAAGTTCTGCAGTTCCTTGATCTTTTCCTCGTTTTTGCGGTTCTGGTCCTTGATCATGCGCTGGATCAGCTGCGAGGATTCATACCAGAACTCGTAGTTGCCGACATAGAGCTTGATCTTACCGTAGTCGATATCCACAATGTGGGTACATACGTTATTGAGGAAGTGGCGGTCATGCGATACGACCAGCACTGTACCCTCAAAGTCTGCCAGAAAGTCCTCCAGCCAGCGGATGGCGAGGATATCCAGATGGTTTGTCGGCTCGTCGAGCAGCAGGATGTCCGGCTTGCCGAACAGCGCGCGTGCGAGCAACACCTTGACCTTTTCCACGTCGCCGAGGTTTTTCATCTCGGTATACAGGATCGCATCTGCATCAAGGCCCAGTCCATTGAGCAGCTGTCCGGCTTCGGTCTCCGCGTCCCAGCCGCCCATCTCGGCAAACTCGGCTTCGAGTTCGGCTGCCTTGTTGCCGTCCTCTTCCGTGAACGGATCCTTCATATACAGCGCGTCCTTCTCGCGCATGACCTCAAGCAGGCGCGGATTGCCGCCGAGCACGGTGTTGAGTACGGTCTCATCGTTAAATGCAAAGTGGTCCTGCTTGAGTACGCTCATGCGCGTCTTAGGCGCGATGGACACCGTACCGGTCGAGGGATCGAGGTCGCCCGACAGGATGCGCAGGAAGGTGGACTTTCCTGCGCCGTTGGCTCCGATAACGCCATAGCAGTTGCCCTCGGTAAATTTCAGGTTGACATCCTTAAACAGCGGCTCGCCGCTGAAGTTCAGGCTCAGATCAGAAATGGTAATCATGAGAATGCGCTTCCTCCATCAGTCTTTCAAATCTGTAACAGTATACCACAGAAACAGGCCGTTTCACAGTTTTTTTACAAGTACAAATGCAATTTTGTTCATGTTGTATTGAAACCGGGGCATGAAAGGTCTATACTATATTTAATCTAATCAAGGAGGTTTTTCCTATGTCCAATCTAATGGAGATCATCAAATCCCGCCGCTCTACGCGCGCGTTCAAATCCGAGCTCCCCCCCAAAGATCAGGTTATGAAGCTGGTCGAGGCCGCCGAGTGGGCTCCCTCCGGCATGAGCAAATATCTGTGGCATTTCACCGTTGTCTACAGCGCGGAAAAATCACTGAAGCTTGCCAAAGCTGTTGCTGAGGCGGACAACCGCGGCCCGGACTACAACTTCTACGGCGCTCCGGTCAATGTCATCATTTCCTACAAGCGCGATGAGCACCACGCCTTTGTTGATGGCGCCGCAGCAATGGAAAACCTGCTGCTCATGGCGACCGAACTGGGGCTTGGATCCTGCTGGATCAATCAGATCCGTGAATGTTGCGATGATCCCGGCGTGCGCTCCATCCTGACCGAGTACGGCGTACCGGAAGACCATATTGTCATCTGCTCCGCTGCAGTCGGCTACATTGCCAAGGAAACCCCGGCCAAGCCTCGCAAGGAAGGCGTTGTTTCCTTCACAGAGTAAAACGCTTATCTGACCAAAAGGAGGCTATCCCATGGATGCAAAGATCGCAAAACTCAAGGAATGGGTAGACGCCAGCGACAATATTGTGTTTTTCGGCGGTGCGGGCGTCAGCACGGAATCCGGTATCCCCGATTTCCGCTCGGTGGACGGGCTGTATAACCAGCAATACAAATATCCGCCAGAAACCATTTTGAGCCATACGTTCTTTATGTCCGAGCCGGAGGAATTTTTCCGGTTTTACCGGGCCAAAATGCTCGCGCTGGATGCTGAGCCCAACGCAGCCCACCTGAAGCTTGCAGAATGGGAACGCATGGGCAAGTGCCGCGCAGTCATCACACAGAACATCGACGGGCTGCACCAGAAAGCAGGCTCCAGGGAAGTGCTCGAACTGCACGGCTCGGTGCTTCGGAACTACTGTATGCGCTGCCACAAGCCGTACGACGTGCGTGACATCGCTGCGGGCCAGGGCGTGCCGAAATGCACCTGCGGCGGCATGATCAAACCGGACGTTGTGCTGTACGAGGAAAGCCTGGACAGCTATACGATCAATAAAAGTGTGGAATACATCCGGAATGCGGATATCCTGATCATCGGTGGTACTTCGCTTGCCGTATATCCGGCCGCAGGGTTGATCAATTACTACCGCGGCAGCAAGCTGGTACTGGTCAACAAATCCAAAACCCCGGCGGACCGCAGCGCCGATCTTGTGATCCACGCCCCGATTGGCGAGGTATTCTCCCAACTTTAAGCATATTACTTGTTTTTGTGATACTGTTTTGCATGAAATCCCCCTGTTTGGCCATACTAATGGCAAACCGAAAGGGGGATTTCCTACTATGATCGATAAAATCGCGTTGATACTCGCCATCATCGGCGGCCTGAACTGGGGCAGCATCGCTCTGTTTGGACTTGATCTGGTCGCTTTCCTGTTCGGCGGCCAGGCCAGCGTCATGAGCCGTATCATTTATGGACTGGTGGGGCTCGCAGCGCTATGGTGTATTTCTTTTCTCTTCCGCAGCAGCTCTGCCTCATCAGAACATCACACGGCCTGAGGATCCATTCGCTTGTTTGGACGAATTTTCGTTCCGCTATACAAAACAACCCAATGCCAGCGCTATGAAACGCTGGCATTGGGTTTCCTTCTCAAGGCACAGGCAGCTTTTTCCGGATCACAAAAAAAGACGCCTTTCAGGCGTCTTTTTTTGGAGGTACCACCCAGAATCGAACTGGGGATCAGGGAGTTGCAGTCCCACGCCTTACCGCTTGGCTATGGTACCAAATAAGTGGAGCGGCTGACGAGGCTCGAACTCGCTACCTCCACCTTGGCAAGGTGGCGCTCTACCAGATGAGCTACAGCCGCATATTATGGTGCCTCCGGGCGGAATCGCTTTTCTGCGGAAAAGCCACGGCGGTTAAAATATGCCACCGGCATATTTTCAAGAGCCGCCTTTCGATTCCTCACGTTAGCGAAAGGATTTTGATTAGCGCCATATGGCGCTAATCAAAAGCTGGTGCCTCCGGGCGGAATCGAACCACCGACACGGGGATTTTCAGTCCCCTGCTCTACCGACTGAGCTACAGAGGCAAATTTTCTCCAACCGAACGGTCAGAGAAATGGCGACCCGGATGGGACTTGAACCCACGGCCTCCAGCGTGACAGGCTGGCGCTCTAACCAACTGAGCTACCGGGCCGAATCGCCGCCGCTGTAATCATCAGCGGCGAGATTTATTATATCGAAGAATGCGCAAAATGTCAACAGTTTTTTTACCGTTTTTTCATTTTTCTGCGTGTGCCAAAAGCTGCTCCAATTCCGCCCGGGTAAATGTGTATATTTTGTCGCAGAATTGGCAGGTGACTTCGCTTGTTTCCTGCTCCTGCGCCATCTTACTGAGTTCATCCCGGCCCATGCTGATCAGCGCGCGCTCGACCTTCTCCCGGCTGCATGCGCAGCGGTAGCCGATTTCATCGGTCTGCAGGAAATCCACAGTAAAGCCGTCCAGCACAGCCTGTACGATCTGCTCGAGCGTCATGCCCTTGTCCAGCATAGCGGTCATGGGCTCGAGCTTAGCCAGGTTTGCCTCCAGCCGGTCAATATCCGTATCCTTCACGCCGGGCATCAGCTGCACCAGCCAGCCGCCCGCACACTTGACCGTGCAGTCAGTATCCACCAGCACGCCGAGCGCACAGGCAGAAGGCACCTGTTCGCTTTCCGCAAAATAGCGCGTCAGATCCTCGGCAATTTCACCGTTCACCAGCGCCACTGTGCCCGTTACCGGATCCTTTAGGCCGATATCCTTGATCACCATCAGATAGCCGCGGCCTACGCCAGCGCCGACAGCCAGTTTGCCGTCCGGCCGGAGCGGCAGATCTGCCGACGGGTTCTGCAAATAACCGCGCACAAAGCCGTCCGCATCCCCCACGCAGACGATCGCGCCCAGCGGGCCGTTGCCTTTGACCTGTACGGTTACCGACCCGTCATCCACCTTGAGCTGGCTGCCCATAATGGCGGTCGCGGTCAGCGTGCGGCCAAGCGCCGCGGTCGCGACCGGAGTGGTATTGTGGATCTGCCGCGCGCGCTCGACCAGCCCGGTCGTCACAGCGGCAGAGATCTGGATGCCCGCATCGCGGGCGATTGCGCGAAGCAAAATATCGCTCATAAAAACTTAGTCTCTCTTTCGTGCGGTAAAATAGATTCGGTTCTCCCCGCCCCGGACGGGCGCAAAGGACTGGTCACCGTAGGTTTTGATTTCGGAAAAACCCGCCTTCTCCAGCATGTCCGTCAGCTGCTCCACCGTATAAATGCGCTCCTCATGCGTCTCCTGCGCGCGTGTCCATTTGCCGCCCTCGCGTGCGAAGATATCGAACTGATAAGCGCACAGGCCGTCTTCGACAGCCGCCTGCCACACGCAAAACACATCCTCATCCTCACGGACATAAGCGTTGCCGTCCATGCAGGCAAACTTTTCCGGCGTATTGATATCAAATACAAACAGGCCGGATTTCGGCTCGAGGAACAGATGCACGCGCTCGAACGCTTTTTGCAGCGTCTGCGGCTCAGTCACGTAATTGATGCTGTCCAGACAGCACAGGCAGGCATCCACTGTACCATACAGGTCGAGTGCTTCCATACGCTGGTTGAGGAACAGCGGCCGCGGTTCGCAGTCCATTGTATTCTGCATGGCCTGCATCAACATTTCAGGCGAAGCATCTGCTCCGATCATCTCGTAGCCCCGCTCAGCCAGTATCCGCGTCAGGCTGCCCGTGCCGCAGGCAAGGTCGAGCACCAGCTTAGGCTGTATCCCCTCGCGTGCGAACAGCCGCTCAAAAAAATCCGCCCAGTCTGCATAACCCACATCGTCCGTAAAACGGTCATAGTATGCCGACAGAGCCTGATAGCTATTCATCGTCTTCCTTCAGCCGGTCGAGCATGCGGCGGTAGCCGTCCGACCCGTAGACCAGGCATTTGTTGACGCGGCTGATCGTTGCGGTAGACGCACCGGTCTCCTGCACAATATCACTATAAATCCGTCCTTCATCCAGCATGCGCGCTACCTGGAAACGCTGTACCATCGCACGCAGCTCGGAGATCGTGCAAAGATCCTCGAAGAAATCATAGCATTCGTCCACGGTCTTGAGCTTTAAGATCCCTCGGAACAGGATATCCATATCCCCATCCTTTAGCTTCCGGTTCAAGGCTGTTCCCTCCTTCTTGTTTTTTCTCCATGTATGTTGATCATATTATATCATACCACTTTTATAGTGTAAAGTATGAAAAAAGCGATCAGGCGGTATCCTGCCCCTGTTTCCAGAAAAATTATACACGGATCGAAACAAAAACGAACCGCATCCACATTGAAGGATGCGGTTCGCATTTTTAAGCAGCCGCTTCAGGAAGCATGCCTGAGGCAAACTTACGCCTTGCCGTTGCAGCCCAGAACATTGACCAGCTTATGAGCGACCATGTCCTTGACAGCCTGACGGGCCGGCTTGAGGTACTGACGGGGATCGAAGTGATCCGGATGCTCGTCGAAGTACTCACGGATGCTGGCGGTGATAGCCAGACGGATGTCGGAGTCGATGTTGATCTTGCAGACGGACAGCTGCGCCGCGTGACGGAGCTCATCCTCCGGAATGCCGATAGCATCCGGCATCTTGCCGCCATGTGCGTTGATCTTATCAACGAACGCCTGCGGAACGGAAGAAGAACCGTGCAGAACGATCGGGAAGCCCGGCAGACGCTTGGAAACTTCCTCCAGAACGTCGAAGCGCAGCGGAGGCGGAACCAGGATGCCCTGCTCGTTGCGGGTGCACTGCTCGGGGGTGAACTTGTAAGCGCCGTGGGAGGTGCCGATCGCAATGGCCAGCGAGTCGCAGCCGGTGCGGGTTACGAACTCCTCAACCTCTTCCGGATGGGTGTAGGAAGAATCCTCAGCAGATACCTGGACGTCGTCCTCAACGCCGGCCAGCGTGCCGAGCTCAGCCTCAACGACAACGCCGTGCGCATGCGCATACTCAACGACCTTCTTGGTCTCGGCAACATTCTCGTCAAACGGACGGCTGGAGCAGTCGATCATGACAGAGGTAAAGCCGCCGTCGATGCAGGCCTTGCAGGTCTCAAAGTCCGGGCCGTGGTCCAGATGCAGGACGATCGGGATGTCCGGGCACTCGATTACAGCAGCCTCGACCATCTTGATCAGGTAAGTGTGGTTCGCATAAGCGCGCGCACCCTTGGATACCTGCAGGATGACCGGAGCCTTCTGCTCCTGGCATGCCTCGGTGATACCCTGAACGATTTCCATATTGTTCACGTTGAAAGCGCCGATTGCGTAGCCGCCGTCGTAAGCCTTCTTGAACATTTCGGTAGAAGTAACTAATGGCATGGTTAGACTTCCTTTCTGTGTGTGAAATTGATAAAGAATTCCACCCCTATTTTATCAGTATGTTCGGTCAAAATCAAGTCTATCCTAAAAAATGCGCATATTTTTTGCCATACTGCCCGAAACCCGGGAGATACGCCAAAAAATTCTGTTTTCCATTGATTTTGCGGCGGTTTTATGATACCCTAATAGAGCAAGGAAATGCAGTGGCGAAACCCTGTGTTTTAATTTGTTAGGAGGTTTATCATTATGAGCGAACTGAAAGGCGCTTGCGTCATCGGCCAGTCGGGCGGCCCGACTTCGGTCATCAACTCTTCCGTCCTCGGCGCAATCGAAACTGCGCTGGACAATCCGAATATCACCCGCGTGTTTGGCATGGCACACGGCATCAAGGGCCTGCTGAACGACGAACTGTACGACATCGACAAGGAAGACCGCGACGAACTGGCGCTGCTGCGCTACACCCCGTCCTCCGCGCTCGGCTCCTGCCGCTACAAGCTGGCTGACCCGGATGTGGACGACACTGATTACAAGCGCATCCTTGAGATCTTCAAGAAGTACGACATCCGCTACTTCTTCTATAACGGCGGCAACGACTCCATGGATACCTGCAACAAGGTTTCCAAGTATATGATGAAGTCCGGCTACGAGTGCCGCGTCATGGGCATCCCGAAGACCATCGACAACGACCTGTTCGGCACCGACCACTGCCCGGGCTTTGCTTCCGCTGCCAAGTATATCGCGACCTCCTGCATGGAGATCTACCAGGACGCGCGCGTATATGATACCGGCATGGTCTGCATCGTCGAGATCATGGGCCGTCACGCTGGCTGGCTGGCCGGTGCTGCAGGCCTCGCGACCGCGATGGGCGCAGGCCCGGATCTGGTTTACCTGCCGGAGACCGACTTTGACATGAAGAAGTTCCTCGCGGACGTAAAGCGCATCTACGACGAGAAGGGCAACTGCCTTGTCGCTGTTTCCGAGGGCATCCACTATGCGGACGGCTCCTTCGTTTCCGAGGCCAAGACCTCTGCAACCGATGGCTTCGGCCATGCGCAGTTGGGAGGCCTGGCTTCCATGCTGGCCGACACGGTCAAGAATGAGCTGGGCTGCAAGGTCCGCGGCATCGAGCTCTCCCTGCTGCAGCGCTGTGCAGCGCACTGCGCTTCCAAGACCGACGTGGACGAGTCCTATATGTCCGGCAAGGCTGCGGTTGAGAACGCAGTTGCCGGAAAGACCGACTATATGCCGGGCTTCAAGTGCACCCGTGATGCAAACGGCTACAAGTGCGAGATCGAGCTGCTCCCGCTGTCCGAAGTTGCGAACACCGAGAAGAAGGTTCCGCGCGACTGGATCAACGAGGAAGGCAACGGTGTAACCCAGGCGTTCATCGACTACGCGATGCCGCTGATCGAGGGCGAGAACGTCGGCCCCAAGGTGCACGGCCTGCCGCGCTTCGCCCAGCTCAAGAAGATCAAGGCTGAGGCGTAAGTTCCATCATTTTGAATACGCGCTTGCGGCGCGGGTTCGACAGAGAAAAACAACGGGCAGGGCCGCAAGGCTCTGCCCGTTTGCTTTTGAAAGGTGGGATCAGGGATGAAAAAACTGCTTTGTACGCCTGTGCTGGCAGTCTCAGCGATCATCGTATGGATCGCGGCCTGTGGGCTGCTGACGTGGGTGTATTTCGCCTATGACGACGCGGTTAACGGCAACCCCGTATACTTTTGGGTGTATGGCGGCGCGATCCTGTTTGCCGGGGCGTTTGCGGAAAGTTACGCAGACAGCCGGACAACCGACCGCAGCCCACGCTGGTCGAGCGCGCTGGTGCTACTCCTTTGCACCGCGCTTGTCTATCTGCTGATCGACCGATACGATACACATTTACCACAGTTTCTGCTGTATAATCTTCTGTTCTGGTGGCTCGGACTGTTGCTATTGGGCTGGATTGGCATTTCGGCATACCAGCACAGCCGGTTCCGCCGGCCCATGAAGCCGCGCAGGCAGCACACCTCCTTTTACAATGCCTGCATCTACCTGCTCATCATGTTTGCGCCGCTGCTTACAGCGACACTGTTGTATCTGGCAGTTTTCCATCCTGTGACCGCGGAAGAGATCACGCCCATCGGCGAAGCTGAGGGCGGGCGTTTCATCGGCCGCATTGACGGCGACCGCACCGAGACCCCGCTCGGCGTGTATTTCTTCGCAGACGGCGACCACTGGTATTATTACGACGTACTGACCGGCGCGCCGGCTGATTATGACGATCCCTATCACCCCGATTGAGAAAGGCTTCCCTATGTTTGAGATCATCAAAGACCCCAACTTTGCCGCGCGGGGCATCCCGTTCGGCGTTGCCGAGGTACGCTTCCCGGCGCGAGAAAGCTGGGACGAAGCCGCGTTCCGCGCGCTCGCTGAACGCGAGCTTGCAGACTGCCGCACCCGCTTTGCGGACTATGACCGCAAGGCAGTATTCAGCGAAAACCCGTATTTCCGCTTTTTCCGCAAGTTCAAAAAGACCTATCCGGTCATGCAGCAGTTTGAATCCGTGCTGTTCAAAGGGCGGCCGTTCCCGGAAGGCAACCCGGCTGCTACCCTGCCCTTTCTCGCTGAGATCTGCACGCAGGTGCTCTCCGGCGCGCACGATATCGACTGTCTTGACGGCCCGCTCACCATATTCACGCCGGACAGCCGCCTGCCGTTTGACGGCATGCGGGCGGAGAGCACGCACACCTATCCGAACGACGTGTGCGGCCGGGACGGGTCGGGCATCATTTTCAGCATGATTGCAGGCGCGGACAAACGCACCTGTGTCCATCCGGACAGCCGGCACATCTTCTACCCTGTGTTCGGCACGCCGGACACCCCGCCCGCGCTCATCCAGTCCACGCTGGACCGGATAGTGTCTTACGTTCAGGTGCTCGCGCCTGCGGCGGAGATCGAAACCGCCCTGTTGTAATCGGGCTGCTAAAAGGAGACTTCGCAAAAAGTCTCCTTTTTTTCTTGCAGTAATTTTCCCGTCCCGTGCGTCTAATGGTTGGAAAGGATGTGAAGCCGCCGTGCGACCGATTGAAAGCAAGGCCCCCTCGTATCTGCAGGACGAGGACGGCTTTGCGCGCCTCATTGACGACTGGGGCGACCGCCTGCTGCGCCTGTGTACGCTCTACCTGGGGGACGTGCACCTCGCGGAGGACGCCGTGCAGGAGACCCTGCTCAAGGCGTGGCGCAATGCGGACCGGTTCCGCGGCACGGGCAGCGAAATGACGTGGATCACCCGCATCGCCATCAACGTGTGCAAAAGCTACCTGCGCTCCCCGTGGAAGCGCCGCCGCGCGCCCGCCGAGGAACTGGACAGGCTGTTTGCAGACACAGATGACCCCCAGGTGGACGACACCCTGCCCCGCGCGATCATGGCGCTATCCCGTCCTTACCGCGAAGTCATCATCCTGTATTATTATCAGGAGCTCAAAGCGCGCGAGATCGCGGACATTTTGCATGTGGATGTCTCGACCGTCACCGCGCGCCTGTCCCGCGCAAGAAAACATCTGCGCGAAGCCTTGAAAGGATGGTACTACGATGAATAAACGCAATATGAGGAGGGATCTGGATATGGCAATGGCAAATATCACGTTATCGCCCGCGCGCCGCGCGGAAATTCTGCGCGGCATCCAGCCGCGCCGCGCACGCCGGCTGCATTGGACGGTCGGCCGCGCCGTGCTGGCGGCTGTGCTCGCCGTGCTGCTCACCTTTTCGGCGTTCGCCGCCGCCATCCCCGCCCTGCGGGAGGCGCTGCAGAACGCGCTCGGCAGCTTTACCGAACAGAGCCAGCCCATCACTGGTATCGTCACCGAGGATAACGGCATCGAGGTGCGTCCGGTGGCGGCGCTGTCCGACAGCGGCATGACCAAGGTCTATATTGAAATACAGGATAAAACCGGCAGCCGTTTGGATGGATCATATGATGTTGCAATCGAAATTGCGCACCCGCTCGACGATGGACCAGTACATCTTGGCACGGATTCACGCCAAATCAGTTATGACGCAGAATCAAACACCGCTCTGTATGAAGCGCGGCGGCCGGACAGCATCGCAGCCGAAAACCCGACCGCAACCGTTCGGGTTTTCCTGCTCGACCCGCAGGCTGCACCCGGCGAGGAGAACATCGGCGATTGGTCATTTGAAATTGATTTGGAGCGCGTTGCCGAGCGACACTTTGCCCCAAGCGCAACGATCAATGGGTACCGGCTGTTTGAGGTGCGCATCTCTCCGATCAGCCTGACAATATGGGTTGAAAACGGCGTCACCGACCCCACGCAGCCCGATTATAACCGTATTGAATATGCCTATATGCCGATTACGCTGACCATGCGTGACGGCACCGTGATCCATGTTAGCGCAAAAGAGGAAAACCGCATCCTTTCAACGGATTCTCCCCCGTCTGTCGATCCTCAGCACGAATACGAGCAATATTATCAATCGGAAGTGCAATGGATGTTCGACCAACCGGTCAATACGGATGAGGTCACTGCAATCATAATCGACGGTGTGGCCGTTCCGCTGCAATAAATGACCGAGATCTGTTCTCCGACCGCCGCATATAATTCCGGGGTATAACTCTACCATACCTGTAGCAGCAGTAAACGGGCGTTGTCAAGCAGGCGGTACAATCCCTTTGCGCGCGCAGCGCGCCCTGAAGGAAAGGGGATGATTCGCAAGAAGGGGGAAACCATTGGTTTCTCCCTTCTTGTGCGCCTGCCGCGCGCAGCGGCATATTCTGCCCGCTTAGAAAGTGGGATACGTTTTACATCGTCAGATAAACCGCCAGAACGTGCGCACAATGCGCGCCCCTACGTTGCTACCGCCCCTTGCAAGAACATTTGTTCGGTGCTATAATAGCCATATTACCTAACGGAGGTGCGTGCAATGGAACAGCAGACCCTGTTCGGCGGAGCCGACACCCGCCCGCTCGCGGCACGGCTGCGCCCGCAGACGCTTGAAGAATTTGTCGGCCAGACCCATCTGCTCGGGCCGGGCAAAGTGCTGCGCCGCCTGATCGAGCACGACCAGATCTCCTCCATGATCTTCTGGGGGCCGCCCGGCGTGGGCAAGACTACGCTCGCGCGCATCATTGCGAACCAGACCAAGGCGACGTTCATCGACTTTTCCGCCGTCACCAGCGGCATCAAGGAGATCAAACAGGTCATGCAGCAGGCGGAGGACAACCGCCGCTTCGGCGAGCGCACGATCGTGTTCGTGGACGAGATCCACCGCTTCAACAAAGCGCAGCAGGATGCCTTCCTGCCCTTTGTCGAGAAAGGGAGCATCATTTTGATCGGCGCGACAACCGAGAACCCGTCATTCGAGGTTAACGGCGCGCTTTTGTCGCGCTGCAAGGTGTTCGTCCTGCAGGCGCTGACCACCGATGACCTCACCTCCCTGCTCTCCCGCGCGCTCACCGACCCGCGCGGCTTCGGCGGGCAGAAGGTGGATATCCAGCCGGATATGCTGGAGGCGATTGCGAATTTCGCAAACGGCGACGCGCGCACCGCGCTGTCCACGCTCGAAATGGTCGTGCTCAACGGCGATGCGGACGGCGACACCGTCACCGTCACGCCCGAGACGCTCGAGCAGTGCATCTCCAAAAAGTCTTTGCTATATGACAAGACTGGCGAGGAGCATTACAACCTGATCTCGGCACTGCACAAATCCATGCGCAACTCCGACCCGGACGCAGCGGTCTACTGGCTCGCACGCATGCTGGAAGCGGGCGAGGACCCGCTCTATATTGCGCGGCGCGTGACCCGCTTTGCCAGCGAGGATGTCGGCATGGCGGACTCGCGCGCGCTTGAGGTCGCAGTTGCGGCGTATCAGGCGTGCCACTTCATCGGGATGCCCGAATGCTCGGTTCACCTGACGCATGCGGTGGTCTACATGTCCCTTGCACCCAAATCCAACGCGCTGTATGTGGCCTACGAAAGCGCGAAAAAGGACGCGCTGACGCAGCTCGCCGAGCCGGTGCCGCTGGTTATCCGCAATGCGCCCACCCGGCTGATGAAAGAGCTGGATTATGGCAAGGGCTATCAGTACGCGCACGACACGACAGACAAGCTGACCGATATGCAGTGCCTGCCGGATTCGCTCGAGGGGCGGGAATACTACCGCCCGACTGAGCAAGGGCTGGAGGCTAAATACAAAGCACGGCTCGAACAGATCAAGGAATGGAAGCG
>NBJMR02800__coassemble_1339_pt1 | contig 66501 bp, 55 predicted proteins | sample NBJMR02800__metabat2_high_PE_027 | metagenome-assembled genome bin NBJMR02800 | reverse complement strand
GTAGCGGTGAGGGCTGCGGTGACCATGTTCGCCGCGCCGACACCGATCGAGGACGAGCACGCGATGATCTTGCGGCGGTTGTGCTGCTTCGCGTAGGAGATGGCAGCGTGCGCCATGCCCTGCTCGTTGCGGCCCTGGTATACGCGGAGATGGCCCGGATCTTCCTCAAGCGCCTGGCCGAGGCCGACGACCATGCCGTGGCCGAAGATGGTGAAGATGCCGTCTACGAACGGCTCTACCTTGCCGTCCATCTCGATGTACTGCTGGTTCAGGAACTTGACGATTGCCTGACCTACTGTCATTTTGGTCTTACCCATGTTTCTTCCTCCTCTGATTCTGTTTGTCACTCTCTGCCGCTGTCCTGCGGCCCTTGTTTTTTGATGAATTAAGTGTAGCATTTTTCCTTGCAGGATTTCTTCTAACATCTTGGCGACTTATGCTACCGCATTATTTTTTTGTTAAAACGCAGACATACAGCCCTTTCCCGGCGTATTTTCCAACCGATCCGCCCATAATTCCGCGTTTTTTCTCTTCCGCGCATTTCTCCGGCGCGCCAAAACACCATGCCCTTTTTTTTAATATCCCGCTTTTTTGCTCTGCAGCTTTGTATTTTCGCATACCGCCGGGACAATTCCCCCTTCATTTCAACACGGATGTACGTTCCTATCCCAAGATTTTTACAAAAGCCGGGCATTTTATCCCCGCTTACCACCCGTTTGCCAGCCGTCCGCCGCCCGCGTTTTTCATTTTTTTGCTTTGGTTTCTGCCGCAGCGGCCGCCATGCCGCCTGCGGCTTTGTAAATCCTTGCGCAATTGTGTCAAACACATGAAACTGAAAGAAAACTTCTCCCTTTCCTGATATGATAATACCAGAAAGAGAACAAGGCGGTCTCACCGCCATTTCAAACCAAAAAGGAGTGTTCATTATGTTGTTCGCAATCCTGTCCCTGATAATTATCTTTGCAGAGATGTATTTCACCCGCGACACTGCGTTCTTCTACAGCCCGGACAAGCCCTGCTACGATTACCGCTGATCCATTCACCTTTTCTTCGCTGCCGCCCCATCCGCATGGATGGGGCGGTAATTTTCTGTCAAAACAGAAAAAAGCGCCGCACAGATCGCTGTGCAGCGCGTCATCTTTCAATCCGGATTCGCTGTCCCTTTGCGGCGGCGTCCCTTTCCGTTCCCCTTTTTTTCTTTTTGCAATACGATGTAATTCTGCCGGAACTTATTGGGCGGCATGCCTACGTTCTTGGTAAACTGCAGGTTAAAATAGCTTTGCGTATCATAACCCACCATCTCTGCAATGCGCGTGATGGACAGATCAGTGGTGATCAGCAGGGTCTGCGCCTCACCGATACGCCGCCGCAGCAGGTACTGAACCGGAGAATACCCGCTCATCTGTTTGAACACATGCGACAGATAATACGGGCTGATATGCAGCGCCTCCCCCATGCTTTGCAGGGTGATCGGTTCCATATAGTGCTTATCGATGTATTCTTTGATGCGGCGCCCCAGCACATGTGGTTCATCCACCGGCTTTTCCTTGGATGCATCCTTTCCTTCGGTCACTGCAAGCACTTTGACCAGCAGCGCATGCATCAGGCTGCTGCAGAACGCTTCTGCCCGGGGTTCTTCTGAGGCCAGGTTGCGGAACATCATCTCGAACAGGATGCGCAGGTCGCCAAAGCTCTTCCCTGATGGAAACACATATCCCGCATCGGACGGGATCAGCATATTCGGCTGCAGGCCAGGCATACGCAGGCCGCCGATCGCAACGCAGTAACTGCCGATCTCAATATCCGGCCCGGATATCTCATCATGTACCACCCCGGCGTTGTAAATCAACAGGTCACCCGTCTGGATAAAATATTTTTTATCATGAATCAGATATTCGCTCGACCCGCTGCAGATCAAAATGATCTCCACAAAATCCTCATGTGCATGCATGACACGCGGATGTGTGCTTGCGTCAGGCCGTATATCGCTCACATAAAGCAGCTTAGGATTGTTCTCTCCCACAAACAGCGGCTGGAATTCTTTTTTCACGAAGCATTGTACATTAAGTCGGTTATCTTGTGCCATGCTCTGCCTCCTCTTGAAATTGTTACTATTATAGCACAGTTTTCCAGCCATATATAGCGATACTTTGCTTTTTATATTTGATCCGGATCATCTTCCTTGCGGAAGGACTGCCGAAATTTTCCCGGCGGCATGCCGACATTCTTTTTAAACATCGCGTTGAAGTGGCATACACTGCTGTACCCCAGCCGGTCCGCGACCTCCGCGACCGGCAGCTCGGTATTCATCAGCAGCTCCTGCGCCTCGCCGATGCGGCGTTTCATCACATATTGCATGGGCGGGATCCCGAACTCCTGCTTAAAGACATGCGCCAGATAATACTCGCTGATGTGCAGCCGCTCCGCTGCTGCGCGCAGTGTAATCTGTTCGCTGTGGTGCTCATCCAGATACTGCCGCACCCGGTGCGCCAGCACAGAGGGTTGCTCCATCTCGTCGATTGCCTCGTTCCGCGCGCGGCTGTTTAAGAGCGCCTGCGTCAGCAGCAGCATGGAGTAGGCCAGGCTGCCGCACACATTCCCCAGATGTGCGGTATCCGCCGACAGCAGATAGAGCAGCTGCATCAGCTGCCCGACATGTACGGCCAGCTGCCCGCAGGACACCACCGGATTGGTTTTATAATCGATCAGGCAGTTCGGCGGCAGCCCTTCCATCTGCACGCCGGTCATTGCCACGCTGTAGGAATGGATCTGCCGCACCAGCGAAGGCTCCTCCCCATGCAGCACGCCCGCATTGCAGATCACGATATCGCCCTCACGGATCGGATAAAGGCGGTTGTCTACCATATATTGCCCGGTTCCTGCATGCACATAAAACAATTCCAGTTCCTTTTCATGCACATGCGGAAGGTGGGACTGCTTATCATTGTTCATCCGGTCAATCAGGATACAGTTTACAAATTCCGGAAGCTGATCCAATCGTCCTGTCATCATTTCATTTCCTCCCGCAATCACAAGATTACGCAATTCATTTCCAAAATTTCTGTCGATTTCCAGCTCTGGCGCTGTATTTTTCCACAAGAACCCGCTAACGTCCGTTTTATTTTTTCGCGTATAATAATTGCAGATAAAGCATTGAGGATGCAGAAAACGCATTTTAAAAGTTCATTTTATTGCATTTCCGCACAGCCCTCGCTTTGTTTAATTATTATAACACCGCTTTGTGCTGCGCGCTTCTAAATTCCTGCTTTTTCAATGCCGGAAACGCAAATTTTTTCATAATTTATGAAGGAGAGTGTATGAAGATGAAAAAGGTACGTATTGGTTTGCTCGGCGCTGGCCGAATTGGTAAGCTGCATGGCGAGAATCTGGCGCATGCGGTGCCGGAGGCGGAGCTGTATGCGGTCGCCGACCCGTTCATGAACGATGCCACCCGCTCCTGGGCTGCGGACATGGGCATTGAAAAGTGCTATGACGATCCGGAGAAGATCTTCAACGATCCTTCGATCGAGGCAGTATTCATCTGCTCCTCCACCAATACCCATGCAGAGTTTATCATGCGCGCTGCCAAGGCCGGCAAGCACATCTTCTGCGAGAAGCCGATTGACACCGACCTCGCCAAGATCGAAGAGGCGCTCGAGGCCGTCAAGAAAGCCGGCGTCAAGCTGCAGGTCGGTTTTGTCCGCCGCTTTGACCACAACCACAAGATGGTCCGCGACACGGTTGCCTCAGGCCGTCTGGGCAAGCCCAACGTCGTGAAGGTCACTTCCCGCGATCCTGACCACCAGTCCATGGACTACATCAAGGTTTCCGGCGGCATCTTTATGGACATGACCATCCATGATTTCGATATGGTCCGTTACCTGGCCGGCAGCGAGGTCACCGAGGTCACCGCTTACGGCGCGGCTCTGTCCGGCGCGGGCTACGACCAGTACGACGACGTCGACACTGCGATCGTCATGATGAAGTTTGAAAACGGCGCGCTCGGCGTGATCGACAACAGCCGCGCCGCCCACTATGGCTACGACCAGCGCACCGAGGTACACTGCGACAAGGGCTGCGTGCAGGTTGCGAACGACCTGAACGACCAGGCCATGATCTCGAGCGCGGACGGCGTAGAGATTTCCAAGCCCACCTGGTTCTTCCTTGAGCGCTACAACAACGCATTCATCGCAGAGGCCAAGGCCTTTACAGAAGCTGTTCTGAACAACACCGAGACCCCGGTCACCGGATTTGACGGCCTGCAGCCGGTCAAGATCGCCATGGCTGCTGCGAAATCCCTCAAGGAGGGCCGCCCGGTCAAGCTGGATGAAATCGGATAACCGATATCTGGGAGGCTGAGAATATGCAAACCGCTACCACATTGAAAAACACTTCGGATTCTGCCCCAATCACCTGGGGCACCCGAATTTCCTACGGTTTGGGTGATACCGCCTGTAACATCGTTATGGGTATCACCACCGCCGTACTGACATTGTTCTATACGGACTATGCAGGCGTTTCCGTTGCTACCGTCGGCCTGGTCATGCTGATCTCCCGTATTTTCGACGGTACCTCGGACGTTATCATGGGCATTGTCGTCAACCGCACCAAGTCCAAGTGGGGCAAGGCACGTCCCTGGATCCTTTGGATGGCTATCCCTTACGCGATCTGTACGATTTCACTGTTCTGTATTCCGCAGTCCAATAACACTGTACAGTTCTGGTACATTTTTGTCACCTATAACCTGACTACCACCGTATGCTACACGGCCATCAATGTGCCGTACGGCACCCTGTCCACCCTGATGACCCGCTCCTCGCACGAGCGCGACCTGCTCTCGGTCATCCGCATGGGTCTGTCGCCCTTCGGCAAGATCATCGCCGTCACCTTCACCCTGCCCATCGTCAAGATGGTCGGCAACGACCAGGCAGCCTGGATCAAGGTAATGAGCGTATGGTGCATTATCGCCGTTATCCTGTTGGCGATCTGCTTCGTCCGCTGCAAGGAAACAGTCAGCTTTGAGGCCCAGCAGACCAAGCAGCCCAAGGTTACCGCGGGCCGCAGCCTCAAGGCGCTGCTCGGTAATCCTTATTTCTGGGCTACCCTGATCCTGTGGGCTGTCACCTGCATCCACACCACCATCATCGGCACCGACCTGCCCTACTACTGCAAGTATGTTCTGGGCAACGATGAGCTGTACAGCTTTATTTACACCGCAGAAATTATTGCGTTGATTGTCGGCGCATTCGCATGCCCGATGCTGCTGAAGAAATTCAACAAACGCGACCTGTCCCTGATCGGCTGTATCATCGTAGTTGCTGCACAGGCGCTGATCATGGTCAACCCGACGAGCTTCGGCTGGCTGATGGCGATGACTATCATCCGTTCGCTCGGCCAGGCGCCGCTGACCTCGGTTGTTTTCGGCATGATGGGCGACGTTGTCGAGTATGGCCAGTGGAAGAGCCATATCCGTCAGGAAAGCCTGATTTTCGGCGCCGGTTCGCTCGGTTTCAAGGTCGGCACTGGTATCACCAGCGTTATCATGACCGCCCTGCTCGAGGGTGCAGGTTTCCTCAGCTCAACCACCGGCGGCGCGGCACAGCCGGATTCCGCGCTGTCCATGATCTCGACCATCTTCCAGTGGGGCCCGATCCTGATCTGGGCAGTGGCGATCATCGTCCTGCTGCTGTACAAGCTGGATAAAATTTATCCGGATATCATGAAGGATCTTGCCGAACGCGAAGCGCGCGGCGAAATGTAAAAAAGGAGGACACTGTCATGCTCAAACTTGGTTACAACGAAGCGACCTGCAAGGAAAACTCCAGTGTCGAGAAAGATCTCGAACTGTGTGAAAAATACGGCTACGACTATATTGAGCTGCGCCTCGACATGCTCAAGGAGTATTTTAAGACCCACACCATCGACGACCTGAAGGCATTCTTTGCAAAAAGCCATTTGAAGCCCTTTGCTTTCAACTCGATCGAAAACATCAACTTCTGCACCCCCGAGGAGTGGAAAGCGCTCGTCGAGCTGTTCACCTTCGGCTGCGAAGTTGCACAGCAGATCGGCAACCCGTACATCATTGTTGTGCCGACCGTCACCTCTGAAATCTGCACCAAGAACGAGCAGGAAGTATTCGAGGATTCAGTCAAGGTCCTGAACGAGCTGGCCGACATTGCGGAGCCCTACGGTGTCAAGCTGTCCTTTGAGCCGATCGGCGACCGTAAGTGGTGCTGCAACAGCGTGCGCCAGGCGCTCGAGATTGTGCAGGCCGTGAACCGCGACAGCGTCGGCCTGACGATCGACTGCATCAACGTCTACCTGCATGACAAATGCGCGGATGTGGACTTCATCCGCAAGGTGCCGAAGGACAAACTGTTCGTGTTCCATATCAACGACTGCGAGGATCTGCCGCTCGGCATTCTTGACCACTGCCACCGCCTGATGCCCGGCCTGGGCGCGATCCCGGTGCAGGAGGTCGCGGACGCGGTCAAGGCTGTCGGCTATGACGGTCCTGCCTGCCTTGAGCTGTTCCGCCCGGAATACTGGGCAATGGACGCGGAGGACGTTGTAAAGATGGGGGCAGAAACCACCCGTCCGTTCCTCTAAAAGCAGGATTTTCAAAAAATGCCCTTTGCACCGCAGGACTGCCTCCCTGCACCGTCCCGTGCAAACCACTGCATTTTCCTTTTCGTTAAGCCAGAATTTTGTTGAACTTACCGGGTTTTGCATCGCTTTCTTCTTTTTTCAAACAAACCAAGAAGTTGAAAGAAAAGCAGCTGCGAAACTGCTAAACTGTAATCATCAAAGAGAGGAACGGACCTCACACTATGCGAAAGGAAGGAATCCCATATGTTAGATCCCAATAAAGTAAAAATCGGTATCGCACCCATCGCCTGGACAGAGGACGATATGCCTGAAATGGGCGCGGAAAACAGCTTTCTCCAGACCATCAGCGAAATCGCACTGAGCGGCTATGTCGGCACCGAGATCGGCTGCCAGTATCCCCGCGATCCGGCCATCCTGAACAAGGAGTTCGGCCGCCGCGGCATCTCCGCCATCACCGCATGGATCAGCACTTACCTCAACGAGCAGCCCCTGTGGTGGAACGAGCGTGCGTTCGTCGACCACATGAACTTCCTCAAATCCATCGGCGCAACGGTCATCAACACCTCGGATCAGTCCTTCTCCATCCAGCACCAGTGGAACACGCCGCTTAAGAACAAGAAGGTGCTCAACGACGACGAGTGGGAAGTGCTCACCAAGGGTCTCAACCACCTCGGCAAGATCGCTTACGACAGCGGCATGAAGATCGTTTACCATCACCACATGACCACCACCGTGCAAAAGACCGACGAGATCGACCGCATGCTCGCTATGACCGATCCCAAGTATGTCAGCATGATCTACGATACCGGCCATCTTACCTTCTCCGGCGAAGACCCGATCGAGATCCTCAAAAAGCACCACGACCGCATCGGCCATGTACATCTCAAGAACGTGCGCAAGCCCGCGATGGACAAGTGCTACGCAGAGAACAAGAGCTTCCTGCGCTCCATCCCGGAAGGCGTGTTCACTGTACCGGGCGATCCGGAGGGCTGCGTGGACTTCCCGACCGTGTTCAAACTGCTCGATGAATACAATTACGAGGGCTGGCTGGTCGTTGAAGCGGAACAAGACCCCGCCAAGGCAAACCCGCTCGACTATGCCCGCATGGCACGCGCTTACGTCAAGGAGCACACCGGCCTCTAAGTTGCATTACACTATCATTTATTGATTCAATATAAAGGAGACTTACCTATGAAAAAGCTGAAAATCGGTATCATCGGCGTAGGCCGTCTGGGCTATGAGCATGCCTGCAACATCGCTAACCGCGTACCGGGCTCCGAGCTGGTTGCAATTGCGGACGCGAACTTCGACCGCGCCAAGCAGGTCGCGGAGGAACTGGGCGTCACCGCGGTTTACAATGACCCCAAGGCGCTTTGCGAGGATCCCAACGTAGAGGCGGTCGCCATCATCACTAACACCGCTTCCCACGTTGAGATGATCAAGCTTGCGATGGACGCCGGCAAGCATGTTTTCTGTGAGAAGCCGCTGGCTGACACGGTTGAGAAGTGCAAGGAAGCAGAAGCGATCATTGCAGCTCACCCGGATCTGATCTTCATGCTGGGCTTCATGCGCCGCTACGACCACTCCTACCAGGTGGCCAAGAAGAAGATGGAAAACGGCGACATCGGCGACGTCATCCTGGTCCGCTGCTACTCGCAGGATCCGATCTCGATCATCGAGGGTACGCTGGAGTACGCGCCGCGTTCGGGCGGCCAGTTCATCGACATGTCCATCCATGACTTCGACCTGATCCGCTGGCTGACCGGCTCCGAGCCGAAGAAGCTGTGGGCGATCGGCGGCTGCTATGAGTTCAAGCAGTACAAGGATTGGGACGACGGCGACAACGTCAGCGGCCTGATGCAGATGGAAAACGACGCAATGGCGTTCTTCTTCGCCGGCCGCGCGGCGGCGCACGGCTCGCACGTGGAGACCGAGATCGTCGGCACCCGCGGCACCCTGCGCATCGCATCCGTTCCGACCGATTCGCTCGTTGAGGTTATGAGCAAGCACGGCGTATGCCGCGAGTGCTATCAGGATTTCATCACCCGTTGGCACGACGCTTATGTCACCGAGATGGAAGAGTTCTGCGACTGCGTCGCGACCGGCCGCAAGGCAACCCCGGGCGTCATCGACGGCACCCAGTCCACTAAGATTGCGTTCCGCTGCAAGGAGTCCTTCCTCAAGAATGAACTCCTGACCCTTGAATAACTTCGATCGATACAATCACTTTGCATTTATCCCTTTTCTATCTCTCACATGCTGAAACGGCAGAAGGACAAAGCGAAAGCGCTTTGTCCTTCTGCCGTTTATATATCATGTTTGCGAACTGTTGCTGCTGATATCAGAGTGAACAATTACAGCACCTTGCTCAAAAAGTCGATCGTGCGCTGCTCTTTCGGATGGTTGATCACCTCGTCCGGCGTACCTTCCTCCACGATATAGCCGCCCTCCATGAAAATCACGCGGCTGGCGACCTCGCGCGCAAAGCCGATTTCATGGGTAACGACCACCATGGTCATGCCTTCCTTCGCAAGCGTCTGCATAACCTGCAGCACCTCGCCGACCATTTCAGGGTCGAGCGCGGAAGTCGGCTCGTCGAACAGCATGATGTCCGGATTCATGGCAAGCGCGCGGGCAATGGCGACACGCTGCTTCTGGCCGCCCGAGAGCTGCGCCGGGAACGCATCCGCTTTGTCTGCCAGACCGACGCGCTTCAAGAGCCGCATCGCGGTTTCCTTTGCCTCCTCCTTGGAGGCTTTTTTCAGCTCTGTGGGGGCAAGGATCATATTGCCCATGACATCGAGGTTATTGAACAGGTTGAACAGCTGGAACACCATGCCGACATTCTCGCGCACCTTGTTGATATCGGTGCGCTTGTCCGTGATGTCGTAGCCGTCTACGACGACCGTGCCGCCCGTGATCTCTTCCAAGCGGTTGAGGCAGCGCAGGAAAGTGGACTTGCCCGAACCGGATGGTCCGAGGATAACAACGACCTCGCCCTCATGGATATCGATCGAGACGTCTTTCAGCACTTCCAGCTTGCCGAAGTTCTTTTTCAGGTGCGAGACATGGATCTTGACATTGTCCTTATTCTCTGCCACGGTTGAGCCTCCTCTCCAGCAGTTTTGCCACACGGGACAGGATCGTAATAACGATCAAGTACATTACGGCAACGATGCCCCAGACCGCAAACGCGTTGAATGTATTTGCCACAACGTTTTTTGCGGTGTTGACCAGTTCCGGGAAACCGATAATCGACAGGATCGATGTGTCCTTCAAAGTGATGATGAACTGGTTGATGATCGAAGGGATCATGGTACGGATGGCCTGCGGCAGCACGACCTTGCGCATAGCCTTCCAGTAGGGCAGTCCCAGGCTGCGGGCGGCTTCCATCTGCCCCTTATCCACACTCTGGATACCGGCGCGGATGATTTCCGCCATGTACGCGCCGCAGTTCAGCGCCAATGCGATCGTACCAGCTTGCAGCGCGGACAGTGTTATCCCGCCGATCCCGATAATTGTATTGAGCAGATAGGGAATGCCAAAAAAGATAAAGTACGCCAGAACGATCATGGGCACGCCGCGGATCACATCCACGAAAATCGTGGAGATGATGTTGCACACGCGGCTCTTGAGCACGCTCAACAGGCCGAAGATCAGGCCCAGAATACATGCGAAGAACAGGCCGCACAGTGCCAGCAACAGCGTTTGCCCCATTGCTTCCAGCAGCAGCGTCCCATAATCGTTGATGATTTTGACCACAGGGCAGAACTCCTTTCATAAAATAGGGGGCGCCGGAACCAACCAGTGCCCCCTGAAAATTCAGGTCAATCCGTTATGATCAGCCCAGATACTTGGCGATGATCTCGTCATAGGTGCCGTTTTCCTTGATGTTGGCAAGGCCGGCATTGAACATGTCGAGCAGTTCCTGATTATCCTCGTTGAAAATCGCGAAGCCGTAGGGCGCGCCCTCGTTGGCTGTATCCTCAAGGATCTTGAGCGCCAAACCGCCGTCCTTAATAGAGGAAGCCATGATCGGGGTATCCTCGAAGCAGGCAACCGCCTGGCCGCCGAGCACCGCCTGGTACATAGTCGGGGAATCCTCGAAGTAGGTGATATTGAAGCCGTACTCATCCTTCAGGCTCTCCGCATAGGCTGCGCCCTGCGTGCCGGTCTTGACCGCAACGGTCTTGCCGGAGAGATCTTCAAAGCCGGTGATGTCCGAATTCTCCGCAACCGTCATGGTCTGCGTCGCCTGATAGTATCCGTCCGAGAACATCCAGCCGCTTTCAATACGCTCGTCCGTGATGGAAGCGCCAGCGATCATGCCGTCCGCCTGGCCTGCCTGGCAGGCTGCGATCGCCGCATCCCAGCCAAGGCTGTTTATTTTGTACTCAAAGCCCTGATCCTCCGCGATCGCGTCGACGATATCAACATCGATGCCAACGAACTGGCCGTTTGCGTCAGTGTACTCAAAGGGCTTGAACACGGTATCGGTCGCGATGACCCAAACCTTATCGCTGCCGGATGCCGAGCCCTGGTCGGTCTCCGTCGTGCTGCCCTCTGCCGAAGTCGTATTGCCGCCGCATGCAGCCAGGCTGAACGCCATGCCTGCTGCGAGGAGCAGGGAAAGTGCTCTTTTCATAGTGGTGATTCTCCTTTTTCAAATTTGATCCGGCCGGTATGCCTCCTCCGCAGCCGCATACCCGAGCCAAAACGCAAGAGGCGACAGCAGTATTCCGACAACCGCTATCGCCTGTAATGCCTGCCTATTATTATAGCTTAAATCAACCGTGCCGTCAAGCATGGCGGTCATTTTTCGTCAAATTGTGGTTAAATATGCTCTGCCGCCTTCAAAATCTGCTCCAATGCAACATCGATCCCCAGCCGGCTGGTGCAGAGCGTCAGGTCGTAATTGGTTGCATCCGCGTAGTGATGGCCCGTATAGCGGGTGCAGTACGCGTTGCGCGCCCGATCGACGGACTTGATATTCATCCGCAGCTTTTCCACCGGCGTATCCGGCATCATCTGGTGCATGCGGTCGACGCGCCACTCAAAATCTGCATGGACAAATACGCGCAGGCAGTGGTCAAATTCGCGCAGGATATAGTCCGCATTGCGCCCGACGATCACGCAGCTTTCCTTGTCGGCCATTTCACGGATCGCCTTGACCTGCGCTTCCCACAGCTTATCGCTGAGCGGGCGGTTATAAAAATCAAACAGGCTCTGTGTAAAGCCGAATGTGGTGGGTACGCGCTCATCCCAACGGCGTACCTGCTCGGGGGAAAGTCCGGAAGATGCCATTGCAGTGCGCAAAATGAGGTCTTTGTCGTAAAACGGAAGCCCAAGAGCCTTTGCTGTACGCCGGCCCAGCTCGCCGCCGCCTGCTCCGAATTGCCTGCTTATGGTAATGATCTTTTTCATTTGGTCTCCCTCCTGTCCCTCCATTATAGCGGACGCGCCGCACAAACGCAAGCAAAGTTATTCGCCCGGTTTGCAGCCTCCCTCGGTGTTTTCTGCGCTCTATTCCGTTCCAGTTTGCTTTGCAGCCGCTGGAACGAGTCCTTTCGTCATGGCAAATCCGCAAATAGGCTTGCATTTTCCCCGCCGCAATGCTATGCTTGTACCACTGAAAAACTGTTTCTCCGGCATTTTCGTTTGTGTACAGACCGGTTCTTCCCTTTCGGCCTGTGAAAATGCGGAGAAGTACCCAAGCCTCGGCCTGAAAAAGAAAGGAGAAAGCGCGCCGGGCGGCGCGCAAACAAAAATGGGAAAAAGCTATGATGTAATGGTGATTGGCCCGGTCTCGCTCGACTGCAATATCGACCACCTTGGAAATGAACGCAGAGAGGTCGGCGGCGCGGTTGTTGCGTCCGGCTTTGCTGCCGCGGGCAGCGGGGCAAAGACCGCGATCTTCTGCAAACTCAATCCGGAAGAAGCTGACCTTTCCGAGCGGTTTGACGGCATTGCCGCCGACCTGTACTGGAAGCCCTCGGTACATACCTGCTCGATCCGCAACCAATACTTCACCGCGGACAAGGAAAAGCGCCAGTGCACCTCGCTGGGTGTGTGCGATCCCTTCCGGTTTGACGAGCTGCCCGACGTCCAGACCGCGGTATACCACTTTGCGGGGCTGGTTTACGGGGATTTTGACGGTGCGCTGCTCGAAGCCGCATCCCGGCATGGCAAGGTTGGTCTGGACGTACAGTGCATGCTGCGCCATGTTGAGCCGGACAAGTCCATGGCCTTCCACGACTGGGCGGATAAAAAGCAGTACCTGCCCATGATCGACTACCTTAAGACCGATGCGGCCGAGGCCGAGATCCTGACCGGCCTGACCGACCGCGCCGAGGCCGCCCGTCTGCTGCATGCGTGGGGCGCAAAGGAAGTCCTGATCACCCACAACACCGAGGTGCTCGCCTATGACGGTAATCAGATCTACACCTGCCCGATCAAGGCGCGCAACCTGTCCGGCCGCACCGGCCGCGGCGACACGACTTTTGCAGGCTATATTGTCGAGCGCCAGCAGGCTGGCGTGGAAGAAGCGCTGCGCTACTGCACCGCGCTGGTCTCTCTCAAAATGGAGACCCCGGGCCCGTTCCGCGGCACCCGGCAGGATGTACTGGATTACATGAAGGAATTTTACTGAGACATACCATACAGATGCGCCTGCAGTGCAGGTGCATAAAAAGAGCGGATACAATTTTTCCTGTATCCGCTCTTATTATTCGTTTCAGTTCTGCTCACAGCGGGCAAGCAGCTTTTCCCACTGCTCGTCTACATACTGCTGCGCGGCTTCGATGGTCCACTCATTGCCGGGCTTAAAGCAGTGCTTGAAGCGCCCCTGCAGCTTCATAAACTCGGTCACGGGCAGCTTCTTTTTCGGCATGTAGTTCAGGTGCCACTTACCCTCAATGACCTCGTACAGCGGCCAGACGCAGGTCTCGACCGCCATCTTGCAAATTTCGGGCAACAGCTCGGTCGAATACTGCCAGCCGCGCGGGCAGGGCGACATGACGTTGACAAACGCCGGTCCCTCGGTATAGATCGCGCGGTGCGCCTTCTCATGGAAATCCTTGAAGTTGCCGAGGAAGGTGGTCTGCGCGACATATGGAATGTTGTGCGCGGCCATGATCTCGGTCAGGTCCTTTTTGTTCTGCTTTTTGCCCACCGATACCGAGCCGGTCGGCGTGGTGGTCGCGCTGGCAAAGCGCGGCGTCGAGGACGAGCGCTGGATGCCGGTGTTCATGTACGCCTCGTTGTCGTAGCAGAAGTACACCATGTCATGCCCACGCTCCATTGCGCCGGAGAGCGACTGGAAACCGATGTCGTAGGTGCCGCCGTCGCCGCCGATGGCGAGGAATTTATAGGTGCTGTCCAGCTTGCCCTTGCGCTTTAATACGTTATACGCTGCTTCGACGCCGCCGCAGGTCGCGGCTGCGTTCTCGAACGCAGAGTGGATGTAGGAATCCTCCCACGCGGTATAGGGGTACAGGAAGGACGAAACCTCAAGGCACGAGGTCGCGTTACACACGACCGCCTTGTCCCCCTCATCGAGCGCGCGCAGCATGCCGCGGCACACCAGGCCCGCGCCGCAGCCCGCGCACAGGCGGTGTCCTCCGACAAAGCGCTCAGGCTTGCTCAGTTCCTTTTTGTGATTATATGCCATTTCAGAGCACCTCCTTATCCCTGCTGCGCTGACCCATGTGGATGTACTTCGGCCCCTGCCCGCCGTTTTCGGCCATCAGGAACAGGTGGTCGTATACGCGGGCGATATCCTCAGTTGCCACGTCGCGGCCGCCCAGGCCGTACACCACATCGATCAGCACCGGACGTGTCTCCAGATCGTAGCACGCCGCGCAGGTCTCGGCGTACAGCGGGCCGCCGCAGGCGGAAAAGCTCTCGCTCTTGTCCATGATGGCCGCCGCCTTGACGTGGCTCAGTGCCTGCGCCAGCTCCTCCGCCGGGAAGGGACGGAACACGCGCAGCTTGATCAGGCCGACCTTGCGGCCCGCCGCGCGCAGCTGGTCGATGCACGCCCTGGCCGTGCCTGCGGTCGAGCCGATCAGCACGAGCGCGACCTCCGCGTCCTCCATGCGGTATTCCTCAAAAAAGCCGTACTTGCGGCCAAAGGTCTTTTCAAAGTCCGCCGCCACGTCTAAAATCGCGCGCTTAGCGTTCTTCATTGCCTCGGCCTGCTGCACCTTGTGCTCCATGTAGAAGGGCGAAACGTCATACGGGCCGACCGCGAGCGGGGTCTCCCGCCCGATCAGCGCGTGCTCGGGATGGTACTCGCCCACAAAAGCCTTGACTGCGTCGTCCTCCTCAAGCAGGATATTCTCCACCGCGTGCGAGGTGATAAAGCCGTCCTGGCACACCATGATCGGCAGGCGCACGTCGGGCGTTTCCGCGATGCGCATAGCCTGCAGGTAGTTGTCATACGCCTCCTGGTTGTTCTCCGCATACAGCTGGATCCAGCCCGCGTCGCGCGCGCCCATGGAGTCCGAATGGTCGTTGTTGATGTTGATCGGGCCGGTCAGCGCGCGGTTGACGCACGCGAGCGTGATCGGCAGGCGCGAGGATGCCGCGACGTACAGCAGCTCATACATGAACGCCAGGCCGCAGGACGAGGTCGCAGTGACCGCGCGCACGCCCGCCGCCTCCGCGCCGATGCAGGTGGACATGGACGAGTGCTCGGACTCGACCGTCACATACTCGGTATCCACCTGGCCGTTGGCAACGTACTGCGCAAAATACTGCGGGATCTCGGTCGAGGGCGTGATGGGGAAAGCCGCGAACACGTCCGGATTGATTTGCCGCATGGCATAGGCAACCGCTTCGTTGCCCGAAAGCCGCTCTCGGATGCTCATCACTTCTCCTCCTTCACAAAGTCGATCGCACCGAAGGGGCACACCTTCCAGCAGATGCCGCAGCCCTTGCAGTGGTCAAAGTCAAAGTCCGCCCGCTTGCCGTCCTTGACCGGGATGGACGAGTCCGGGCAGAACGGGGCGCACAGCAGGCACTGCTTGCACTTACTCTCATCCCACACCGGGATGTTGGCGCGCCACTCGCCCGTCATGGTCAGGCGGGCGGTGCCGCCCTCGTAGATCTCGCCGCCCGGGGTCAGGTCCTGCCAGGGCGACTGCTCGTTAATATCCTTTGCGCACTTAGCCATTATCCGCGCACCTCCTTGAGAGACTGGGTCAGGCACTCCATGTTGCCCTCGATGACCTGCGGCTTGGTGGCGAACTTATGCCTAAAGGACGCCTCCATATCGGATACGAACCGCCACGGGTCGAGCACGCCGCTGACCTTGACGATCGCGGCCAGCATGGGCGTGTTGGGGAAATACTTGCCGAGCGTGCGCTCAGAAATCGCGCGCGCATCGATCGTGTACACGCGGCCCTCGTAGCCGCGCAGCAGCGGGCGCACCTCGTCGGGCGACTTATGGGTGTTGATGACGATCGCGCCCTTGGGGTTTAAGCCGTGCGTGACGTCGACCGACTGCAGCAGCGTCTCGTCGACCACGACGACGTAATCCGGCTCATAGATGTTGGAATGGATGGTGCACCGCTCGTCCGAAATGCGGTTGTACGCCGTGATCGGCGCGCCCATGCGCTCGGGGCCGTATTCCGGGAAGCCCTGCACATACTTGCCCGACGCAAACGCCGCGTCCGCCAGCAGCAGGCAGGCGGTTTTCGCGCCCTGCCCGCCGCGGCCGTGCCAGCGGATCTCGACCATGTTTTTCATGCTGTTTCCTCCTTGTTCGTATCCTTTGCCCGTTTCTGTATGCCGGATGAAAAGAAAAGGCTTCCGTCCCCCGTAAAGGGACGAAAGCCTTGTTTTGCTATCGTTCTACCACCCGTTACTGCATACCAACATACGCGCTTCCTGTAACGGGGAAAAACCGTCAGCACCTACTTTCAAAAAGGGTTCGGGCTGCAACTCCGGAGTGATATTCGGTAACGGCCTACTGGCGCCGGGCTTGCACCATGCCCCGGCTCGCTGCGGCGTTCGGTTCGGAACCTACTGTCTCCCTCATCATCTTTGGATGATTTGATTGTTCTGAGCTTTATTATAGTAAAGAGAAGAAACGCTGTCAATCGGCATTTCGCACAAAAACAAATGTTTCTGCCGTACGGACACGCACAAAAGCCGACCATGCTTTTCCCTGATTTACGCCTTACCCGAAATCAGCCACGGCGCGGGCTCTGCGGCAAACGTGTGCTTGCCCGTCAGGCGGGAGACCGCGATCTGGATCACCTCGGTTTCACCGATGCCATAGCGCGCGAAAATTTCCGGAATGGAAGCCGCGCAGCGGAAGTCCAGTGTGTAAATCACAAATTCCATATGCGGGTTGAGGCGCAGCAGGCATTCGATCTCCTGCTCCATGCTGGCGGACGCGACGAGGAACGCCAGCGACGGCACCGGCAGCCCCTTCATGGTCTCGTCGTCCACATGGTCGATAATTGTGATGTTGTTCAGGCCGAACTGCTCGATGTTTTCCTCCATCGTGCGGCGGTCGTTCTGGTTGTACTCCACCGCAATGACCGTGCCCTCGCCCGCGATGATCGCGGACTCGACCGCAATCGACTCGCCCGAGACAATGCACACGGTATCATCCGCCGCAATGTGCATTTTGTTTAAGATGACCGCTCGGATCTCACTGCCGACGTAATGGATCGAGCCGCGCGAAAAGTTCGCATTCTGCATACCGATCTTATAGGTCGAACGCGCGTTCGGGTTGAGGATAAGCATGGCAGCGGACGCATTGATGCCGCGGTTGATCATATCGCGCACCTTGTCGTGCAGCATGGGTCCGGAGGGTTCCGAGCCGTTGTTGTACCACACATCACACTCGCCCAAACCCGCGCCCCACATGCGATAGAAAATATCCGCATGACCGGCCTCGGTGAAAACGAGCACCGCATCATGGGATTCCACGGTCGGGATCAGGTTCTTGTTCTTGCGGGTGATATCCAAAATTTTGACCTTTTCCAGATCGACCTGAGTATTATCCGAAAAATACTGCAGCCAGGACAGGATCTGTGCATTGCCAAACATCTGCTTTTCCATAGCGCGGTCACTCCTTTTTTGTCCGTTGGCGCAGCGCGGCGCGCTGTGCTTTGCTCTATTATAGCACGAAAGAATCTTTAATGTAAATCCGGACGCGCAGCCTGCAGCAAAAAATATGCGCCGCATAATGCGGCGCACAGCATGATCTGTTCAGCTCAGGAAGCACACGATCGTGATCGTGTCCCGCTCCTCTCCCGGTTTGAAAGTGATGTAATCTGCGTTGTCCCGGATAAAGCTGACCGCGTTTTCCGTCGGATCAGCATCCGTGCTTTCCATCGGGTCCACGCCGCCCAGCACGGCGGTCACCCGGATGTTCACCATCTGGGCATCCGGCGCAACACCGCACTCCACCATCACATGGCTGTCCGGCTCCGCCTTGCGGCAGCAGAGCGCAAACACTTCATCCACCACGACCGCTTCGCGCGCATAGTGGCGCTTGTCGATGCCGTTGTCCTCGAACTGCTTTTTGAGGAACTCCGTCACCTCAGATGCATACTCCGGCCGCGCGGGCACATCGCAGTGGGCCAGTTCCTTATCGCCCTTGCAGAACAGCAGCGTGAGCATGGCGAAGCCGCCATTCTCCGCGCTGGATCCGCAGTGCACCAGCGCCTTATCGGCAACAAAGCGCAGCAGCTCCCCGCCATCCAGGTTTTTGCTGCGGCTGGTGTTCAGGTCCGCGCGCAGCTGCTGCCCGCCATAGGCCTCGCCGTCCCGGTCCTGCAGGTTCGCCAGCCCCGCCGTATGCAGGAAAATCCGGTCACCCTGCTTAAAGCGCAGCTCCTGCGAGCGGTAGGATACATTCTCGTTCATGCCCAGCGGTGCATAGACCGGCGATTCCAGCCATTCATAGCGGTCCTCATTGCGCATGAGCAGCGGCTGCTGCTGCCCTGCGTTGACATAGGTGAACCGGCCATCCGCCGTGCCGAGCGTTGCAACCAGCGCATTCAGGCTGAACTGATTTCCCAGATCGTACAGCTGGGTGTTCACATCCGCCATTGTCTCCTCGAGTGACCGGCCCTGACGCAGCCGGCTGCGGATGGTCGTCTGCGCGATGACCATGAACAGCGCCTCCGCCACGCCGCCGCCCGGCGTCTGCCCCAGCACGATACACAGCAGGCCGGGGTCGATAAAGAAATAATCGTAGAACCGGCTGTCCCTGCCTGTGCCCTGCTCGATCAGGCCGTTTACCTCAAAGTTCGCGCGGCTGGGGATATCCGGCAGCACCTGCGGCAGCGCAGACCGGCAAATCTCCTCCGCCATGCCGCGCCTCGCGCGCTCTTCCGCCTCCCGTGCGGCGGAAAGGCAGGCCTGCTCCAGCCGTCCGTCCTCCCGTTCCGCAAGGCGCTGGACAGCCTGTGCCAGCGCGCCGATCTCATCGGTGCGTCCGGTCAGTTCAGGCGGGAGTCTGTCCGCCTCATCCGCAGCACAGCGCTCGACCGCCGCGCGCAAACTGTCCAGCCCGCCGTCCTCCCCGCCCCGGAGCAGGTGCAGCCACCACGCTGCCAGCGCAGCTCCCGCAGCCACCATTCCAATGCATACGGCGATCATCCCATCGGCCGGCCGCAGGGCAGCCGCCAGCAGGATATCCACCGCCGTCAGCGCCAGAACCGACAGCACGCACCGCGGCGCCAGCCTGCCGGCCAGTGTATTGCGTTGTTGCTTTTTCATCTTGCATCCTCTCCGTCAGGGGCCTATTCCCCCTCGTCCTCCAGCAGGTCGGCATACTCCCGGAGCTCCTCCCGCACGACAACGATCTCATTTTTCTTCATTTCGCCCACCGCGGCGCGCAGCAGGTGCCGCATGCCGATCGGGCTGTTTTCGCCTGCCGCCATGAATGCGGCCGACAGCACGATGTTTTTGATATGTCCGCCGGACAGCTCGAACTTCTCCGCCAGAAAACCCCAGTCGATATCCTCAGCCAGCGGGGCGGCGGGCGGCATCATGCGCCGGTAAATATCCTCGCGCATGCGGCGGTCCGGGAACGGGAAGTGCACCACATAGGTGATGCGCCGCATGAACGCCTCATCGATATTGCCGATCAGGTTGGTCGCCAGAATGCACACCCCGTCGTATTCCTCGATCTGCTGCAGCAGATACGCGACCTCGACATTTGCATTGCGGTCGTGCGAATCCTTTACCTCGCTGCGCTTGCCGAACAGCGCGTCACATTCGTCAAAAAACAGAATGCAGTTGGAGTTTTTCGCCTCCGCAAACACCGCCTGCAGGTTTTTCTCGGTCTCGCCGATGTATTTGCTGACGATCTGCGAAATATTGATCTTATACATCTCCATGTTGAGCTGGCGCGCGATCACCTGCGCGCACATGGTTTTGCCCGTGCCGGGCGCGCCCGCGAACAGGATGGACAGGCCGCGGCCATAGGCGACCTTTTTTTCAAATCCCCACTGATGATACACGCGGTACTGGTATCGGATATGCCCGCAGGCCTGCTGCATCAGCCGCTTCTGTGCGGCGGGCATCACCACGTCGTCCCAGGTGTACGCTGCCGGCACGCGGTGCGCCAGATCGCCCAGCTTGTGCACCACCTGCCGATAGCAGGCGGCATGCAGCTGCACGCCGTCCAGCATATCGTTCCCGTCCAGCTCTGCCATGCCCGCCGCCTGCCGGCAGGCCTGCCGGATCTGCTGCGGCGAAAAATGGAATTTCGCCGCCAGCTCCTCAGCTGTCACATCGGGGGCGAGACGGCTGCCCCGCAGATGGGTTCGGAACAGCTCAAGCCGCTCGCTTTCCGTGAGCGGCGGCAGTTCCAAATCCACAGTCAGCTGCTGCACCCGCGCCCGCACCGGCAGACGGGAAAGCAGGAATAACCGGTCTTTTCCGGTTTCCATGCCGCAGAGCACATCCACCATCTGCTGCGGCGCGGCGATCCGATCGCCCGCTTCATTTTCCCTGTCCAGATGGTAAAAGCATAAGTAGGCGTCCAGCAGGCAGGCTGCAAGCGCCGCCTGCCCGGCGCGCTCGCGCCAGCCCTCCCCTTCCAGATCGGCGAATATGCCGCGCTTTTTCTGCCGTGCAAGCAGGTGCTCGATCTGGAAGCGTTTGCCGCTGCCCGCCCCGCCGGACAGGCAGAGCACACAGGGCAGCTGCTCCTCCATCATGCGGTCCAGCCGCCGCGCGGCGTCCCCCTGCACGATGAGCGGGCCGTCCGGACGGCGCACTGCGCCGTCAAAAACCGTCATCCCCTGGCGGTCCGCGATCGTCCCGCCCGAAAGGTATTCCAGCGTCAGCGGGTGCAGCACAAGCTCGCCCCGCGCAAGCGCTTCGCGCTCAAACAGGCGGGAAAACCGTCCTTGACAGGTGAACCGTGCCAGATACTGCTCCATATTGCCGCCCTTCGGCATAAACAGCTGTACCGCCAGCGCAGTGCCCGGGCTTTTGCGGGTCATGTCGTCCTGCAGGTAGGCGAGCAGCTTTTCATACTTGCGGTCGAGCACCGCCGCATACGCCAGTATGACGCAGTTCTGCTCGAACGCATCCAGCCCGCATCGCTGGAACAGGTGCAGCAGCGGGATATCCGCATCGCCCGTGCGTCCCAGCCGCAGGGAGATCGCCGCCTGCGCCTCTCCAAGCTGGATGCTTTCCTCCGGTTCCAGCTCCTCCTCCAGCCCCATCTGGGCGGATTTGGCCAGCTGGTGCTCAAATTCCTCGCGCGTCACGACCAGCCCGAGCATATTTTTCATCTCGCTCGACGGGCCGAGCCATTGATGGTGCGCATAGAAATAGTACAGCCGCAGGTCGAGCCAGACGAACAGGTCGCGCATCAGCGCCCACTGGCTGTCATAGCCTGCGCCGGTCGTCAGATCGACCGGCCGGATCTCCTCCGCCCGCATTGCGTCCCCTCCTCTTTTACGGCGTTTTGATCGTCATCGCCGGCGTCATGCTCACCTGGATCACGCCGCCGTACTGGCACATCAGCTTGCTGGTGTTATTGAGCAGCAGCTTGCCGCAGACCGTCACGGTCGGCACGCCGGGCGCCCACGGCGCCGGGGTCACCGGGATGCAGGCGCTTGGGGTGAGCACGCCCATCGCTGCGGCGGTCGCTGCGGCGACTGCCGGGTTTGCCGGGCAGGAACACATGCCAAAGGTCGTGCATTTGTTATCCATAATGGTCGCTGCCGTCATGCCGCACATTGTGATAGTCTGCTGCGAGGTGACGGGCAACACCATCGGCAGGGTGCCGAATGAGCAGGTGCATACCGCTGTGTTGACTACTGGATTTGCCATGGTGTTTTCTCCTTATCAAAACCGAAGGGTGATCGTCTGCTCCCCTTCTGTCCCGGGTTCGGCATATTGTATGCTGCCATTGCAGAACACGGCGAGTCTTGCCGCCTCGCGCAGCATCACGCTGATGCGGCCCTGCCCGTCCGTCCGGTACTGCTGTGCGGGCAGGAGTGCCTTGCCGCGCGTATGCGCATGCGCCAGCGGGGCTGTCAGCCGGCCGTCCTCTCCTTCAACCGCTTGCAGTGTCACCAGCTCGGGCGCTTTCCCTTCCTCCAGCAGGAATACGCCCGGCACGGGCAGCGCGCTCACCTCTCCCCTGCAGAACAGGCGCAGCGTCTGCACACCCTTTTCCGCCTTATCCTGCGCAAGCTTGAGCGGTGCAGGGTCAGCCACGGCCAGCCATACCGGCTGGTCCGCCAACGGCTGCCCGCCGCGCGTCACGGTCAGGCGCACGGTGACCGCATCCTTGCCAAACGGATAGCCCAGCCCGGGCTTGAGGTCGGCGCTGCCTTCCCACACCTGACCGGGCCGGATATCCACGGTGAGTTCCTCGGTCTGGAATCCGCGCATGCTGACCGACAGGGTGTGCCGTCCTTCCGCGAGACCGGTCCAAACCCGGTACCCGCCCGGCTTGGCCTGCGGCTGGCTGGGCATCCCGTCGATGCGGAACAGTGCACCGCTGTTTTCGATCGGCGTGCCCAGAAAGCCGTCCCGCAGCCGCAGCACGGCGCTGACGCTGCGCTGCACCAGGCTCTCGTGTGTCTCCGGATTGATCGAGACCTCGAAGTCTGTGATGCGCGTGACCTGACGCTTCCGCTTGGAGGCGATCGTCACGCCGGTGACCATCAGCACGAAGGACAGCTTATATTCCTTTGACGTGTTGTTCCAGATCTTGAGCAGCTGTTCGAGCGGCACCTTTTCCACCGCCAGATGCAGCTGCGCATGCTCCTCCGCAAGCGAACCCGCAAGATACCGCTGCGGCACGACCGGATTGTCGCGCAGTGTCTGGATTGCCGCGCCGACAATGCGGTGCTGGTCAGCCTGCCGGAGCTGCACCGGCGCCTTGGAATGTGCGGTCACCAGATAGCGCAGCGTAAACTGCGCTGCTGCGCGGCGCTGGGTCGTCTGGTCCAGCTGGTAGTAGCCGCTTGTCATGTTCTGGTTTTCTTCCTCTATGTGATACAGATACAGCGTCAGCTGGTTGTTTTCGCTCTCATGCGGGGAGCACAGCGCGATCAGTTCGCGGTTGCCCAGCGGCTCAGGGGTCAGGTTGTCGCGCAGCAGGTCTACCACTGCGTTGCCTGCCTCGACAATGGCGGTGTAATCAGCCAAGCCCATTCACTTCCTTTCCCTTATTGCGCGGCCGTGTTGTAAAGCGGCAGCAGCGCATCTGTCATCCACCCCTGCGTGCGCGATACCCAGCCGCCGGTCATGCTGTTAAGCGCGTTGACCTGGCTGGTAAATGCGCGCAGCGCAGCATAGATGGAAACCTGGCTGTCCGTGCGCGCGGACAGGGCATCATACCAGTCCGCCTTCGTTCCGGTGCCCATCGAATACGCCCCGGCTGCAGACGATGCGGCATCTGCCGCCTGCTCATACGCAGTAATCGCGCTCTGCACTTCGTTATATGCAGCAGCAAGGTCGGCCAGCGAGGTCTGCAGGGACAGCCGGATCGCCTCCCCGTCCACAGACGATTCTGCCCCGGTTTCATCGCCGGATGCTGCATCGCCCGTGCCGGTCTGCGTCCCGCTTTCCCCTGCGAGCGCCTGCGCATAGGCCGTCGCCACCAACGCCAGATCATCCGTATCCAGCGTCATCGGATTAAACAGAACAGAGAGTTCGTTTAATGCATACAGGGACGGATCGCTCACGCCGGCATCTGCAGCCTCCATGGAAGCCTTGGACATTTCAACAATGCAGCTGTTGATCTGGCTGTTCAGCGTATTCTGCCGGGCCTCCAGCTCAGCCACCGCATCCGCGCTGCCCGTGCCGCTTGCCTCGGCACGCTGCGCATCGCGCAGCAGTTCCTGCGTGCGCGTCAGATTGTTCTCCAGTGCAAGCCGTCTCTCTGCATTCTCCCAATAGGTCAGCAGTGCATCGACCGCTGCCTCCGCCTCCTGCGTGTTCATACAGCCGGCCAGCGCATCTGACACTGCGGTTTGCCCGTAATAGGGATTTTCCGATGTGGTCTGTGTTGCTCCTGTGCCGGACATATTGCTGAGGGATTCCAGGAATTCCTCCAGTTGTTTCTGCTCTTCCTCGGCCGCCTGCGCCTCCTGCGAGGTGCTCGTTACATCCGAGTCCGGCATGGCGCTGGTCAGCGCCCAGCTGAGCAGAACCGCTTCATCATTTTTACGCAGCACCTCGGCGCGGCAGCCGTCCAGCTCATATACCTCGCTGGAATATGTGCCGGAGTCCAGGTTCACGCCGTCGGTCTCGCTGTATCTCCGTGTGCTCACAGTGGGGTTCGGCCAGTCTGTCAGCGACACCCCATCCTGTCCCGGCAGCAGCGCAAAACGGGATTCGCGCGGCGCAGACAGATAGACCGTATGTACCGCCGGATCACTGTCCGCCGTCTGATAGCTGCACAGCGCGGACAGGCCGATGGATGGTGAGTAAATCACAAAGCCGCCGTTCACGTCGTCATAGTCAATGGTGCTGCTTTCCCCAAGCGCCTCACGGAATTCATCTGCGGTCAGCGCCACCAGCCAGGTGCCGTCGACCGTGCCGTTCGCCATCTGCCCCACATAGGCGGTCTTGCCGCTCTGGGTATACAGCGTGCCGAAGCCCGAAGGCGTAATGCCGTCTGCCTCGCCGTCGTAATACAGCTTGTCCGACTTATACCACTGGATCGCCCCATCCGGTTCGCCCTCTGCAAAAGTCGCGTCGATCCGTTCGTTTTCCGCCGGATACAGGCTGCCCTCGCCGCTGTAAAGCCCCTGCGAAAAGCTGCCTTCATACACTTTGGCGCCCTGCTCGTCGTATTCCGTTCCCTGGCCCTCATACAGGCCGTCTGCGAACACTCCCTTGTAGCGCACGCTGCCGCTTCCGTAATACTCCGTGCCCTCACCGGACTGCACACCGCCGGAAAAGCTGCCTTCGTACAGCAGCACACCGTCCTGATACAGCGTGCCCTGCCCCTCGTAAACCCCGGCGGCAAAGTCGCCTTCGTACAAAAGGATCCCCGCCTCATAGGCAGTGCCCTTTCCTTCGTGCTGGCCGTCTACAAATGCCCCCTCATAGGTGAGCAGCCCGGTTTCATCGTATTCCTTTCCCTGACCCTGCAGCAGGCCGTCCTCCAGCCTGCCCTCGTAGAGCGGGATGGTTTTTGCCTCATCCGAATAAACAACCACGCGCCCGGTCCAGTTATCAATACGGGAATCCTCCACATAAAAATGCGCGGTGAAGAAATGGCTCAGGATAAACGGCCATGCCACAAAATATGCCAGCAGCGCCAGCACGATAATGCCGACCGCAATCGTGAGCAAAAACTTTTTGGAGATGAACAATCGCCCGGTTTCCACATAATCGCCGCGCGAGGTCGGCTTTTTTGCGATTGCCGCCGCGGACTGCAGCGAATCCGCAGCCACCTTTGTGGCCTGGCGCGAAAAATTGGTGAGCCGCTTGAGACGCGCCCACAGACCCACCAGCCGGCGGGTAAAAAACGCACGGATCGTACGGAAAAAAATTCCGAAGGACCGCAGCAGTTGTGTCAGCAAATGGCTCAGCAAAACGTGTTCCTCCCCAGATATATGGACCGCTTACGCGGTATGTGCCTCAAATGCTTAGAACGGAATAATGGACCAGCAGCCACAGCACAGCCAGCGCCAGCAGCACGGCTACTGCAATTCCCGCGGCCCGGCGCAGCAGCCTGCGCCGGTAGTCCGGCGGCGTATACAGCGGCTGCTCGGGCGAGCGGCGCACATAGCCGTCCGCACAGATGTACGGCGCCTCCGTGCTTTCGCCGGGTTCATCCCATTCCGCTTCGTCTTCCAGAATATCCGGACGGCGGCCTGCGCGCCAGCGTACCGCTTCGCGCCCCGCCTGGTCGATCGTTCGGTTTGCCTTGCCGGTCAACCGGCTGATCTCCCCGATCAGGCTGGTTTTCCGCCGCAGCTTTGCCGCCTCGCCCGCGGCGCGGTTTTTCGCAGCGGACTCGATCTGTTTCCGGATGATATCAAGCTGTGTCAATCCCATTTATGCAGGCCTCCTGTCCACCTCAATCTTCCAGGCTGACTTCCTGATCCGGCTGTCCCGCAAGCCGGTCGGCCAGATACAGGTAATACCGCGCTCCGCCGTCGCCCGGATGGTCGTGCACCAGCTCAAGGAAGATCCGCTTGGCTGCCGCGAAATCGTGGCTGTATAGCGCGAATACGCCCTGCGAGAACTGCCGGCCGGATGTCTCCTTGCCCCGGCGTATGCCGTACGGATCCCCGTCGAATATCTCATAAACGCGAAGCATGTCGTCTCCCTGCCGGGTCTTGCCCATATAGCGGCTTCCGTAGCCCGCTGCACCCGCGATCACATTCTCGGTGCACAGGATACCGGCCTCGAGCCGCCCCGCCAGGCCGATCAGGTGGCGCGCCGTCGTAAAGCTCGATGAAATCGTGGCTGGTTCCATCTGGTTCTCGTCGCCGACAATGCCGATCATCACTTCGCCCACATCCAGCGCAATGCGGAGCGTGACCGTCGGCAGGCCGTCGATCGCGCGCTGCTCGTTGAGCGAGAGCACCTCCTGCTGTACGGCTACCGCCGTGCTGACCGCCTCGGCCTCCCCGCCGTCCAGTACAACGTCATAGCCGTTATAGGCAAAGTTGAACACCGTGCCGCCCTTGCGCGCTACGATCGCAGCAGTCCGCTCGATCACTTCATTGATGCTTTCAAACAGGGCGCGCGTGGAGTTGTCATACACCCGTTCCGGGAACTCGAACCATACCATCATCGCAGACATGCGCCGCGCGGCAAACGTCCGTTTGTCGACATCGAGGACGGATTCCTTCCCCAGCAGCGCCAGCACGCGCTCGGGCACGAACCGCAGATAGGCACGGATCAGCCCGGCGAGGTTGTCCTCCTGCCGCTGCATGGCGCGTGCCATACTGTTGAACGATGTGGCCAGCGCCTCTACCTCATCCCCTGTGGACAGGGCGAGCCGCGTCTCCATATCCCCGCCGGACAGCTGCTCCATCGCACGGCCGACGCGGCCGAGGTTGCGTCCAACCAGCAGCAACGTGATCACCGCCGCCGCCCAAAGCAGCGCGATGCCCGCCCACAGGCCGGACACGCTGCGCGAAATACCGGCGTCCAGACGCGCGCCCAGCGCGCCGTCCGCAACCATCACATAAAGCACCTGCCCGTCGCGGTACAGGCAGAGCCGGAAGGTATTCCCTTCCTGCGAAAAGGCACTGCCGTCCTGCACCGCCTGCTGTGCAAGCGTTTCGGAAAAGCCCGGCGAAAGCGCCGCCCGGCTCCCTGCCGGCAGCGTGCCGCTGTCGCCGCGTACCAGCCAGCCGTCACCGCTCTGTTCATAAACCGCAGCCGTCACCGCTGCATAATCGCCTGAGGACAGCGCCGTCAGGCTGTCCACGATCTGCGCGGGCAGTTCTTCGGCCGATACGCCGCTGTCCGCCGCCAGTACGGCAGCGCCTGCCAGCACATTCTCCACCTCGCGCGCCATGTTGCTGCGCACCATCGGCCTGACCACAAGCCCGCTCACCAGCGCGCCGATCACCAGCGCGCACACAGCCAGCTTGCCGCCTGCGCCGACCGCCAGCGGCAGATAGCTGCGCCGCCGTCTGCACAGCAGATACCAGATAAGCGCGGTCACCAGCAGCCAGCCGATCAGCAGGCCGGCCAGAATCGCAATACCGGCTGCCCCGGAGCGGTACAGCACGCTGTTCAGCGAAACCGTGCGGCTTTCTGTCACCAGTTCCAGCGTATGCCCGTCGCGCAGCAGCAGTACGCTGCCGTCCCGGCCGATCGACAGGCTGTTCAGCCCGTCCAGCGCCGTGCTGCGCCCCAAGTCAAACACTTCTGCGCACTCGGTTCCGGTCAGGTCGCAATAAAACACCTTTAGGCTGGCACCGTCTATGTAAAAAAGACCCGCGCCAACCTGTGTCAAATTCGTCACTATGCAGTTGTCCAGGGAAAAGTCCACGCTTCTCCCATCCAGCTCCAGCCACTCCGTGCCGCCGAGCGCGATGCTTCCATCCGCCAGCACGGCTGCCGTGGACGCATCATAGGCAGGCTGTATTTCGCCCTGCTGCAGCCCGCTTCCCGCGCCGCCGTAGCGGTATGCCTGCGCCGTGCCGTCGTCTACCAGCGCAAACCGCACCTCGCCGTCCTGCTCGCTGAAGCTGGACAGGAACGTCCCCTGCCTGCGCTCTGCAGCCGTTTCACCGGAGCAGGGGTACACGAGCAGGCGTTCTGTCTCCCCGTCATCTGTTATGCGGTAAACCGTCAGGTTTTCCGACGCGCTGTCCGCCGGCTCATAAACGCCGAGCCACACCGCCCCGTCTGCCGCCGGATACAGCCCGGCAACCGTACATGTTTCTGCAGAAACCGGCAAATGCACCGTCCACTCGTCCGTGCGCCTGCCGTCCAGCGTACCCGTCGTTATACGGAAGGCCTCGTCCTCGCGGCTGACCGCCACGACCGACTCACCGCCTGCCGCCGCAGCAAGGTACCGCCTTGTCCCCCAGCCGTTCGCCAGAACGGACACACAGTCCGCCGCGAGCGGCTGAAAAAACAGCGCCAGCACAAACGCGGCCAATACGCCGATAATTATAAATGATATCTTGTTTCGTGCCGCACCCACAGCCTTACCTCCGGTTTTTTCTGAAGAACCTCTTCACATTTTTCCACAGGAATGTAAACCAGCGCTTGAACGCATTTTTCCGGTCGAGCGCTTCGTACTCCGCCCTGATCTCCTCCATCGCCCTGTGCCAGCCCGCGTACAGCGGGACGATGGACAGGAACTCCCCCCGCTCCAGCCGGCGGCAGAATGCATATTCCGCATCCCCCTGCCGGAACCGGGGCGCCAGGATTTTGCGCGCATGGTCGGAGGCCAGCAGCGCCAGCTCGCGCGCGTTCATATCCTCCATTGGACGGATGCGGAACCGCAGCGAAATGCGCTTTTCGTCCACATCCACCCGCACATTATCCGCCAGCAGTGCTGCGCAGCTGACCGCCGGCGGCAGATTTGCCATGGCCAGCGCCTGATGCAGCAGCTGCTCGGTAAATTCCAGCCGGTCGCTCCACGGCCAGTCGGCGCCGCGGTAAAACACGCGGTCGATCGGCACGCCGCTGCAGGGCTGGAACACCGCAGCCAGGCTCTCCTCCGCCAGGAACACTTCGCAGAAGGCCGGGCAATCCCTCATATCGGAGAAGATCCGCGCATAGATGGGCAGCCATGTCCCCTCATAGATATTGAGCAGGCGCACAGGGGTTTCACGCTCCGTGATATCCACGGCCTCCGCAAAGGCATAATCGTTTCCCGCCTCCAACACGCGAACGATCTTATACCGCCCGCGTACCATTACTGTTTCCATGCGCCCCTCCTTTCCCGTCTTTTTCCTTTACTCCACAATGACGAACGCGCTTGCCGTCACCGTCTCATCCACGCCCGCGGTAGCGATGATCTCATAGGTACCTGCCAGCTCGGGCGCCTGATAGATGCCGTTGCGGTCGATCACGCCGCCGTTTTCCTCACGCACCTGCCAGCGCACGCTCTTATCCTCGCTGCCGACCACATCGGCTTCAAAGCGCAGTGTGCCGCGGCAGCTGACGCGCGAGAACTCCGGCGTGACGCTGATGCTCACCTTGCGCTGCGCCAGGATGCGGCTGGTGTCCCGTTCGGGCTTCTGCGCGAAATAATGCACGGTCAGGCGGTTGCCGTCCACGCTGTCATGCAGCCACAGGCCGATGCGCATGGTGCCGCGCTCCGGATAGACCAGCGCAGCGGCTTCCGCCCAGGGCGGCGTGCCCGGCGCATTCTTGCCCTTAAACACCTCGCTGTTGCCATACAGCAGCGCAGTCTCGCCTTCCTTTGTCTTGTCCTCGAATTCCACGCTCAGGCGGATGTCCACCGCGCCGGGACCCAGCCCGTGCGCGATCTCATCCGAGTAGACACGGCTGTTGACGCGGATGCCGCCCGGCAGGGTCAGGTCCACCGTACCGTGTGCGACCGCATAATCATACTGTTCCGGGGACGGGATGCCGAAATCGAAATGGAGCGCCCCGGTCGCCGCCTGATAGACCGCTTTGACGTCCGGCTTCTGCCAGTACTCCAGACTGCGCACCGAGGTCGTGACCGACTGCGGCCCGCCACCCCCGATGGCCTGCCCGGCCTGGCGGCCGAGCGCCTGTCCAAACGGCAGGTTGGTCACGCCGCTCAGGAACACGCCGCCCGATGAGTTGATCAGCTCAAGCTTTGCCAGATAGATCGGGATGTCTCGGCCGAGCAGGCGGCGGTCCAGATTGTCCGCCGTGCGCACGCGCGCATCCATATCCGCCTGATCGCTGCACAGGTGCACCTTGGCCTCGACCTCTATGTAGTTCTTATACCGGTGGCTGCCCAGTTCCAGGTCAAGCTCGCCGCCGGAGGGGAACAGCTGGCTGTCCACATCGCGCAGCTGGCGTGCGCGGAGCGTAAACACCGCCGTATAGACGCGGCGCTTTTCCTCCGGGCTTTCACTGAACTCCATGCACACGCGGCCGTTTTCGCTTTCGACAAATGCGCTCTCGCCGTCCAGACGGAAGTGGACAGGCGGCGTCTTTTCGTTTTTGACCACCAGCATCTGTACCTCAAATTCCTGTCCGCTGCATACATTGGACGGCACGGACAGCACGAGCGTCAGCTCGTTCGAGGCATACAGCACGGTCACATTCTCGCGCCCGGAGGCCTCCAGCAGGCCCTGGTATTCGGGCGGCTGGGCGGTCAGGTACACGCGGCAGCCCTCGCGCGTCATATTGAACTGCCGGCTCTCGCCTGTATCTGCGCCCACCGCATTGACCGGCTCGATATCGGTCTCGTCATAGGTCATGCAGAGGTAGCCGGTGCTCTGTCCGAGCAGCTCTTCCTGTCCCTCGATCATCTGCAGCTTGCGCAGCATGGGTTCCTCAAGCACGATCATGCGTCCCTGGTAATCCAGCGCCATGCCGCTTTCGATCAGCAGGGTCGTATCGTCGCTCGCCGCAACGCCAAGGCCGCACACCACACCCGCGCCGAAGCGCAGCCGGTTGAACAGCTGTGTCTTGCTGCGGTTATAGTGCTGCTCGATTTCAAAATCGCGCACGGTCAGCAGCTTTCCGTAAAAATACCGGTTCCGCTCCATGGGAAAAAAATCAGCATTGCTCATGTTGTGGCTCCTCCGATCGTTGTATCATAATGAATCGTGACATTTTCGTCGATCACCGCTGGGATATAGCTGCCCACGCGTGAGTTCACGCCCAAATAGGTGTGCCAGTCCAGCTGCACGCATTGCTTGAGCATTACCAATTCCAGCTCTGTTCCCGCCGGGATCAGGTCCTGCATCCGCGCCAGGAACCATTCCATCCGGTCGCGGCTGGCAAAGGCATTCTCATCCAGCAGGATGAAAAAGCGGTAGGGGTTATCGCCGTACAGCTTGCGGTACAGCACAGGGTTCCGGCAGTCCGCCCGGTTAGGGTCTACCGAAAAGTGTTCTATAATCAGCGGCATCCGTCCGGTCAGGCGGTATACGCTGCGCTTGACCCCTTCCACGGTATACATAGATTCAAAGTCACCGAGCGCGGTACGGATACGCGCACGCACATCCTTTTCCCCCGGCTCGATGCACACCCACTGCGCCAGGCAGCCCAGCATTTCATCCGATGCGCTTGCCGCGTCCAGCTGCCGCGGCAGGGCCTCCACCGCATCCTCCATATCCTGAAACATGCTGTTGTAAATGGAAAGATAACGCCGGGTGAAATCGTCTCCCCGGTAGATCGACGGCAGATAGTCGAGCATGTGGTCGCCGCCCATGCGCAGGTGCAGCGCTGTGACGGAAGGCATGCACGCCCCGGTTGCCGTCAGTTCAAACGCGACCCAAAGGTAGCGGCCGGTTCCGGAAAGCCAGCAGTCCGTGCCGGACGGCTCAGGCGTTCCGTAGCAGCGGCGCAGCAGCGGCAGGGGATTTTCCTCCTCCTGCGCGGCAAAGGCTGCCCGCAGCTCCTTCCATGCCTCCCAGTCCGGCTCGTCCGCGCAGCGGGTATAAATGCGCAGCCCGCTGTCCTGCGGCAGCAAAGCGTCCACGATCAGCCTGCTCCACGCAAAGCCCTTCTCCCCGCTGTCCACGGGCGGCAGGCAGAACGCTCCGGTATGGTGCTGCGGCTGCAGCGCCAGCGCATCGCCCTCACATGAAACATGGTAGAACAGCCCGTTCCGCCACTGCTCCCGGCAGCATAATGTCATAAAATCCTGAATCGCGCTCACGTTTTCCCTCCTTTACGGGATCTCGGCCGCCGCTATATGCGGACCAGCTCCACATCCGCGCGCCGCAGCACGGCAACCGCATCCGGCGGCACGCGGATATCGCCCGCCGCAGTCTGGTACACATTCTGCCCCGCGCCGCGCAGCTCCAGCCGCTGTACTTCCAGCACACCGGGCAGCTTTTGCAGCAGCGCCAGAATATCGTTCCGGCGCACCGGTGCACCGATATCGGCCCGCTCGACCGACAGGCACGCTTCCAGGGCAGATACAACCGCCTGTCCGTCCAGCGTCCCGTTGGTGCGCACCTGCGCCGCTATATCAACGTCCACATACCGCGGGCCGATCACCTGCGTGCGCACGCCGATCGTCCGGTGCCGTTCCAGCTGGCGGGATACTGCCGCCAGGAACCGGGCATCCGGCGCAGGCCGTTTCTCCTCTGAAGCCGGGAGCACGACCACGGTCACCATTGCGCGCCCGCGCGCGCCTACCGGCGCCTGCGGGTCATAGTCCGGCAGGGCTTTCGCCGCCGCAACACGCAGGCCGGGCGTCCGCCGCGCCTGTTCCTCATAATCGGCAGCGGAGAGGCACTTGCCCGTGTGGCGCAGCTGCCGCAGCAGCCGCTGCCCCGCCTCTGCAAGGGACTCGCCGTCCTGCCCGCCGCAGGCGGCAGTATTGCCGGCCGGTTGCCCGCCGTCCTCGAAATACAGGCCGGCATCTGCCGGGATGTTACCCATGCTGCACTGGGACACCACCAAATCCATCACCAGCACAGAACCCTTGCCCGGCACAACCATCGCACCATACTGCCCGTTGCCGAAGGAGATCGTCTCCCGCACCGGATCGTAGGAAAACACCCGGTCGCGCGGGCCGCAGGCATACAGGTCGTCCACACAGTGCCACACTGCCGGGCGGACCGCGCCGTCCGGTTCGAGTGTCTGGCAGAGCAGGCGGAAGTGCTGCGGGAGCACGGTCTGCCCGTCCAGGTTGAGGTACAGCTCCTCCCCCGGCCGGCCCATTGTATCAAACAGCAGGTCATGCACCCTGACCGGGTCCAGGCAGACCACCAGTATATTGGCCTCGCCGTCCGCAGCTACGCCCTGCGCGTCCAGCACCAGGGTGCGCGCCTGCCCGCTGATTTCCTCCTGATACTGCGCGAGCTGTTCCCAGCCCTGCGCCGTGCGCCGGAACACCGCGAGCTCCGCCGTGCAGGCAAGCGCATCCTCGAGCGCAACACGCTGCCCGGCCCCTGCCGGCACGGTGAACCAGTGGCTGCGGGCGCGGGTCTGCTGCTGCGCCGCCTGGTACCGTCGGTCGGAGACGCCGCACAGCCGCGGCTGCTCCTCGCAGCCTGCACGCGCGAGCGCCAGCCTCAGCCAGCGCAGTCCGTCCGCATCCACGGGCCAGTCCTCCGGCGCGACAAGGCGCACATAGCCGCTCCGGCTGAACGCATAGGTTTCATCGGACAGCGGCTGTACCGACGCTGACCCTTCAAAAGTCCACGCAATTTCCCGCGGCGGATCCTGATCCGGGGCAAACGGGTTGCGCTCCGCCCCCATCGGCGGCGTGATATCGAACCACAGCCGCAGCTCCTGCCCCGGCTCACCGGAAAAGCCCAGCCGCAGCACGCTGCCGCGCTGTCCGCTGAATACAAAGGGCCTGAGTTCCATGCGTCCTGCCAGCAGGTCGGTCACATCTGTGCGGCTGTCCTCCTGCTCGATCTGCACGCGCTCAAGCGCCGTGCGGCGCTGGACGACCGGCTCAAGCAGCTCGAAGCATACCTCCTGCCGGCTGGTCAGCCGGCTGAGTGCGGGCCGCTCCTGCGCAGTGTCTGTCTCCAGCGCGCAGACTGCCGGCTGCGGCAGCGCCGGGCGCACCCCGGCAAGCGCCAGCAGGCCCCGCCGGAGGGAGGGGGTGAGCTGGTCCATCTGGTACTGCTGCATTTCCTTATACCAGGCCATCAGCTCCAGGATCGTGATGCCCGGGTCATGGGCGTTATGATCCGTCCACTGCGGACACAGCCACGGCAGGCGGCCGACCGCCTCATGCAGGATATCTTCAAAACGCTGGTCATCCAGCTTACGCGGGATCAGCACAGGCCGACCCTCCCTTCCTGATCTGTTTTTCTATCGCACCCGCACATAGTGCACGCCGCTGCGCACCACTGCATACGGGAATTCTGCATCATGCTCCAATGGGACGAGCCGCGCGCGGCCGTCCTCGTCGAATGCACCCTCGGTCAGTATCCGGTCGATCACATGTACGCCCGGCGTATCCCGCACCACGCGCCACAGCTCGTCTGTGCGGATCTGGCTGCCGATCCGGCGGCGGCACCAGATGTCCTCGATCAGCGATTCGATCCGCCGGATGACCTCCCGCTGGATCTCTGCCGCCTGGTCAAGATCCTCCAGTTCAACCGAAATGCGTGTGCTCACGGTAATCACGGTTGCCGGGCAAACATGCAGCCTGCCCTCAGCGGTCAGACAGCAGCTGCACCGCTCGGCAAGAAACGCATAGACCCGGTCGCACAGCCGGTCCGCGGCGCTGCCGTCGTCCACGCCCGTCACAACCACCGTGACGTGCCCAGGCGCCGTGTTTCCCTTTTCATCCTTACCGGAAAAGCATCTGACATGCAGCACCTGCGGAAAAGCTTCCAGCACAAGCTCTTCAAAATCGCTTGCGCCCGCCGCGCGGCCGCGGTGGCGCAGGCGCTTGTTTCCGACCGCTTCGATCCGTTCCTGCGGGAAGCGGTCGGTGCCGCCGCTCATCGGCGTGATATTCACAACACTGCTGATACGGGGCAGCGCGCCGACCAGCGCATTCACCTGTCCTGCGGGCACATTGCCGCGCGCGCCGCCGCCGCTGACATAGCGGACACAGACTGTGCGGTCGCCCGGCGCCGGTACGCGGCCGCGCCTCCCGTCGCCAAAGGATACCGTCCCTTCATAGGGATCGAGCACGAACGCACGCGCATCCGGCGCGGCAAGCGCCAGATCGTCGCATTGACGCCACCGCACCCAGCAGTGCGTCAGCACACTGTCCGCCCATTCCAGCCGCACATCCTCCGGCTGCTGCTCCGCCAGAAGCTGTGCATCTGCCAGCGGCAGAGCGCCCGCTTCATCTACCCAGACCTCGCAGGAGGCCACAGGCGTCCGCAGCAGGGCGACCGTCTTGCCCGCATCATAGGGGGCAGTGTTAAAATACAGCTCCGGCTCCCGCTGCAGCTGCCTTGCGGTCACGGTATTCAGCTGCACCGACGCGACACACGGCTCCGGCCCCTGAAAGCCCGAGCTGCGGCTCACGCGCAGCCAGCAGCCCTCCTCCCCAAACAGGGAGACGCGCGGCAGCCGCTCCGGCAGGTACAGCATCACCTGTCCGGTGTGGTGCAGGTTGCCCGTCAGATCGACGGCGGCAACCGCTTCAAACCGCCCGCCCGTGCAGCATTCCCACATCAGCTTGTCGGTCAGCGGCACCCGGCCGATAACCTCGAACAGCAGGGAAAGCGGCATCGCATGCGGCGACTGGTCAAACCGCAGATACATGGCGCGCGGCGCCTGCTCCATCGGCTCAAGCGCGGGCAGGTGCAGGTCGGTAACGCGGTCCGCCTCCCCGATCTCCGTACTGCAGCCGTTGTTCTCTGCTCCGCACTGCGCTGCGGGCACAAGGGTGTCATACGCCCATGCAAACTCCGCCTCGCGCACAAACGGCACGATCCAGCGCGCATAGTCGGAAAAGCGGTTTTCCACCTCCGCCACGCGCACGCGGATGTACATGCCCTCCTCCGCGTTGACCTCGCACGGCGCGATATCCGCCGGTACGGTAAAGCGGGTTTCCAGCACGCCGTCCCGCTTGCAGGAGAACGGGTTCCGGTCCCCTTCGGTCTCCAGCCGCCTCCATCCGGTTCCGTTATAGTACTCCCATACCACGGCCGAGATAGAAACGTCGTCCGGCTTGCGCTCGACCGCGCCCTTTTTGTCTATAATCGCCTGCGTAAAGTTGTACTGCGGCGGCTGTTCCGGCGGATCGTCCACAATCGGCGTGATGTCCAGCCGCAGGTTGGCCGTCGCTCCGCGCTTGGTCAGCACTGTATCCGAGCGGATATAAAACAGCGCATACGGCATAGGCTGCCTGCCGAAGCAGTAGCCGCCCTCCGGCAATGCGATAGGAAGGTCACCGGAAAACAGCAGGTCGGCCCGGCAGCGCGCAAGCGGCGCAGAGCGCAGGTTGATTCCCTCGATCGTCAGCGCAGCTTCAGGCTGCCCCGCGCAGCAGATACAGCGTCTGCCCGCCTCATCCGCATCGACCGACAGGCTGCTGCGCTTTTCCAGCACCAGCCTGCCGTTTTCCGCCCGCACCGCATCAAACGGGAGGCTTTCACCCTCGTGCAGATAGGTCCACTGCATTTTCTCCAGAAGCTTGGCGCTTTCCTCTTCGAGATAGCGCGCACTTTGCCGCAGCTCAATCTCCACCGTACACGGGCAGTCCAGCCGCAGCACATCCTGCTGGCTGAACCAGAAGCGGTGGCGCTGCAGGTTTTCCCCGCATGGGGTAAAGAAGCGCTGCGGCCGCGACAGGTCGATCCGCTCCAGCCGGTCACCCGTACCGTCGACGTAAAAAATATCCAGCAGACGCGCAGGCGTAGCCTCGATCACGCGTTCGGTTTCGTAAATGATGTTGTCACCCTGTCCGTCCGGCGTAAACACCTGCGTGCCTGCAGGCACGCGTACCGGCTCCTCCACGGTTTCATGCGCGGTGAACTGCATCGTACCCGATGCGGGAGCCGGGGCCGGCAGGCGGAAGCCGATCAGGTTGAGGAACTCGGTATACAGCTTTTCCGGCACGGAATTCATGCGGTCGACCGTCTGCTCAAACATCCCGCAGAACAGTTCGGCCAACGCCGCGCCCGGGTCATTCTGTGTATCCTCAAAGCGCCATTCCGGCGTATAGGATGCGGCAAGCGCCCTGACCTCCCGCCGCAGCTCTTCCAGCGTGCGCGGATCCAGCGAAGGGGTTTTCACAGCACGTTACCCCCCTCCGAGCCTTCTGTCATGTAAAACGGATAAACATGGTTATAACGGTTGTTGGTACTGCGCACCGTATAGCTGACCTCTACCACGATGGCCCCGGTCATCCGGTTCATTTCGCGGCAGTCCACCTCCACGTCCTCAATGCGGGGCTCTTGGAGCAGCAACTGCTCACGCACCTCGTAGGCGATGCTGTTCAGCATGGAGCTGGAGGCGGCGGCAAAGGTGTATTCGATCACGTTGGAGCCAAAGCCCGGCCGCATCACGCGCTCGCCCTGTACGGTATTCAGGATGATGCCGATGGCCTCGCGGATATCCTCTTCCTGCCCGACCATGGCAAATTTTCCGGTCCGCGGGTCCACCTGCAGCGGGAACTTCAGCCCCCGTCCCAAAAACTCCTTGCCGTTCACTTGCTTCCACTCCTTTCCGCGGCCTGTGCCGCGCGAAGCTCCTGTCCGCTCTGGTTAGTTGATGTTGACCATCAGCCCTTTGAGCGTCGTATTCCCGGTGGCGGTCAACTCAAGCGTTCCACTCGACTTGACCGCAGCCGTCGCTCCCTCCAATTTGAGGTTTGCGCTTGCCTTTTCTTCTACATTGACGCCTTCCATGGCGACTTTCTGGCTGGCCTTAATTGTAATGTTTCCTGCTTTCTCCAGCGTGACGGTTGCCTCGCCGCCGGCAGAAAGCTCGATCTTGTTTGCCGCCGTAAGCGAGATGTTCCCTTCTTTCAGATCCATCAGCAGGGCGTTTTTGCTTTCTTTATCCCGCAGCTCGACTTTCTGCGTTTCATCGTCCAGCACCAGTGTCGTGCCGGAGGGCAGGGTCAGCGTGACCTTGTGCTTTTTCTCCTCATCATGCATCAGCAGCTCGATTTTGGAAGGGGTACGCATGGCATACTCCTGCACCTTGCCCTCCTCGATGGTATAGGGCGGTTTGACTTCCGTCGTCCACAGGCTGCCGATCACCAGCGGGCGGTGGGGATCATCGTCCAGATAAGCCAGGACGACCAGATCATCCAGCCGCGGGAACCAGAAAATACCCCGCTCCATGCCACCCGCGGGCGCCATCACATAGCACCAGTCGGTTTCCTCTTTGCTTTCTGTATTTTCCGATCCGATCGGCAGGCACTTGACCCGGTTGAACTTTTCCGGATCAGTCACGTTGGTTACTTTGGCGAGTGTCAGCCCGCGGCGGTCCATGCCGCGGCGCAGGCCCATCCCCATCTCACGGGAAAGCGAATCCAGCTGTTCTGCAATACTCATTTGGTTTTCGCCCCCTTGACCTCAAACGTGGTGGAATATCCTGCACTGTCAAACCGGTGTTTGACGCGGCTGATAAAATAGCTTCCGTTTGTGCTGTCGTCCAGCCCGTCGATTTCGATGTAACGCCCGGGAATGATCTCCGGGATGCCGATGCAGGTGCCTTCGCCCGACACCAGCCCCATTGCGATCCCGTTGAGGCGGTTCTGTGCCATCAATTCGCACTCTTTTTGTGTGCGGACGTATTCGCTGTATTCGCGCAGCACCGCCGATTTCAGGCCGGAAACCAGCTGCGCCGCAGATTTTCCCTCTGCTCCGCCAACTGTAACCGCATCCGCCACCCCTTTGATCGGCTTCTGGTTCACATCCCGTCCCCAGATCTCTACCTTGCCGACCTGGTGCGCCAGTGAAACGCGTTTTGTAAAGCTGCGCAGGCCTGCGCCGACCGCCAGCTTGAGCAGTGGCTTGGTATCAGAGACGACATCGTCAAAAATCAGTTCCCCATCCACAACAAACAGGGTCGCCCCATACCGCCCGGCCATCAGGTTCAAAAAGCTCCAGTCATCGATCTGCTCTTTGATAATGGGAGTCTCAAAGCCGGAAAGCATGCCCACTTTTGCTTTTTTGGCATAGCCGGCCGCTACGCTTTTGCTCAATATGTCTTCCACAATGTTTTTTGCCTTCTGCTGTCCCGCATACAGCGGTTCCCGCATGCTCATCAAATAGCCAAGGCCATCTATGCCGGTGATCTCGATATTCGGTCCTTCCTCACCGCTGTAGGCAAAAGAATAGTCGTCAATATATCCGTAGAAGATCTCCTCCATTTTGACATAACCGCCCCTGACCGCCAGCTTGGCGCCGATTTTGACCGATTTGTCAAAATCGTTTTTCCACCGGCTTGCCTCGGCCTTATACTGGCTGTCAACTGTAAAAGTGCATCCGCCTGCGCTGCCGTCCGCAGTCAGCTCGACCTCAAGATTTAGGATCGGTATCTCCTTGCTGGAATAGGTGGTATTGCCGATTGTGACTTCGAGGGCGGGCGTGATAAAATTGACATATTTTTTTTGGAGCGCCTTGTAGGTATAGCTCGATGTATCCAATTCCGTCCGCCTCCTTCCGTGTTATCAGTCAATCGCCGGCAGGACGAGCCGTTCTCCCGAACGCAGGCGGCGCGGGTTCGACAGCCCGTTTGCTGTTGCGATCGTGCGCCACTGTTCAGGCTGGCCGTATTCTTTTATTGCCATTGCCCAAAGGGAATCCCCCTGCACCACCGTGCGGTACTTGGTCGTATCCGGCGATTCAAGCGGATCCATTTCCGCGTCCTTGAGCAGGTTTGTGACCTGATGGAAAACGCACTCCATCGTCGCCCGCACCGGCGTACCCATCTCGCTAAACTTGGTAAAAGTCTGGGTACACTGCGCCAGATAACCATAAAACTGCAGGGATGCCCATTCCAGCTTAAGCGGCGGAATGGAATGGATAGAGGCATCGAAGCGCATCAAATTATAGATTTTCTTTGTATACTTGCGCACATCCATCTTTGCCGCCGACGGCAGCAGGCTGTTGGCGGCGAATACCGTCCGTTCTATCTCGTCCCCGCCAACCTCCGCACCTGCGGACATGGTATCGAAAAACAAGGTAAAGCTCAGTGTTTCTGAATCTCCGGATGGAATCTGCGACTCCTGCCCATTCGCTCCGAACGCATTTTCTTTTGTCATGTTCACGCTGCGCGACTGCACGTATTGTTCCGGGTTGTAAAGGACCGTGATTTTCTCTCCCTTTTTTTTGCCTTCTGTTACCGTGATGGTCATCTTTTCCAGAGGCATCAGGATATTGGGATTGGGTACGCCAACGAACATCGTCCGGCTCCTTTCTGCTTACTTTCCGCTGCGCCGCAGCTCACGGCGCAGGCGATCCTCGATCATGCGGTATACCTTATCCGCCGCGCGGCGCAGCTCGCTGTCGCTCAGACGCGCTGGCGCTGCGGGGTGCTGCGCTTCCGGCTGTTTGTTTTCGCGGAAGACGATTGGCGCTGCCTTCGGCACGGCGCCCGGCGCCGTCCATTCGATCTGCCCCGGCAGCACAGCAGCCGGCTGCTGCTGCACCGCCGAAAAACGCTGCGTGTTCTGCCTGTCCGCACCCGCCGGCTGCTGCAGAAAACGCTGCGCCCAATCCGGCAGTGCGCTTGCCTGGGAGGATGCTTTTTGATCCGTTTTCTGCTCCGCAGGCTGCAGCGGCAGGTAGGACAGCTCGTTCCCGTCCATCACTGCCGCTCGCCGGGAAGCCGTTTCTCCCGGCTGCAAAGCAGCATCAGTAAATGTCTCCATCGGACGCACCGCTGCTGTATTGCCTGCCTGTTGTGGACGAACCAGCGTGGTCTGCACCGGTTTCATGGGCCGGGCCAGGATTTCCTCCGTCGAACGGCGCAGCGCCGTACGCAGACGCTCCGACGGCTGGCCATGTCCCGCGGCGGCCGTCACGATCGCTTTGGCCTGTACAGGCAGACCGTTTTGCCGTTCCTGTGCCGTATCCGTCCGGTAAACCAGTCCGGCATCCGCCTGCGCGGCACCGCCTGCGTTTCCCGGCGCCGGGCGGTGTCCCGACAACGGTTTTCCTGTTATGCTGCGGCTGGGATGCGCTGTGGAATATTCGATCTCGTCCGTCCGCCCCTTATGGGACAGAACGGCTGTTGTTTGCTGTTTTCCCTCTGCATATGCGGTGTCGGCAGATGATGCGGAAGCGGTTCGTACCTTGCCCGTCGTTTCCGTGTGCTGCGCCTGCGGCGCAAAAGTCTCCGCATCCGTCCGCCATGTCAAAGGCTCGGATGCCGTATAGCCCTCCGCCCCTTCTGTTTTTACAGGCAGCGCACGTTCGGAAGCTGTCTGCGCCTGTGCCCCGCCGCTTTTCTGCGGCAAAACAGCTGTATGCATCGGCCGTTCTGCTGTGTGGCTGTCTGTCATCACTGCGGCATCTGCCCCGGCGGGCTGCTGCGCTGAGGAGGCATCCCTAGCCCGGCCTACTGCTCCGGCCAGCCGTGTATCGGCTTGCCGTCCAGCGGCCCGCTCCGGGTGGGGCTGTGCCTGTTTGGGTACAGGTGCGGACCGTTCTTCCCCCAGCCCGGGCACAGTCTGCCCCGGCTGGTTATTCTGTTCCAGGTCAAATGCAGTCTCCCGGTGGATCAAAGGCGCAGCCGGAAGTGGGGGCTGTTCATTTGGTGCAGCATAGGCGCGCGGTACTGTCTTTGCCTGCGGCACCGCACCGGTCTCCTGCTCCTGCCGATCCGTACCGGAAGGTTTCTGCGCGCTTTGTCCTGCCGTCATAAGGGAAGGAGCTGTCCCTGCTTCCGGGGCAGCCGCTGTCTGCTGTGCTGCCCCCACCCGGATGCCTGCCGGATACGCCGTATCCGCCCCACGCGGTTTATCCCGTTCAGGCCGCGTCCAGCTGTCCGGCTGCTCCTGTTTCGACACTGGTGATGTTTCCCTCTGCGCAGCCGGGCTGCTGTCCTGCATTTCCGCGCGGTACAGCAGCGCTTCCGGCGGCAGCGCCGCCTGTGGTGCAGCAGCACCCGGCAGGGCCGCCTGACGCTCTGTGCCTATTGTTTCCCGCTCATACTGCTCCGTTTGGGCTGTTTGCACTGCTGCACCGTGCTGCTCCATCCGGGCTGCAGCAGAAGCCGTCCGGGCTTCTGTCTGCCCGGCGGACGCACCAGAAGTTCCGCTGACGGGCTGCTCGCTCCGACGGGATGCGGCATCCGGTTGTTGCATATGTATCTTGACAGCTCGCTTGCCTTCCTGTGCTTTTGGTGTAACTTGATCGGCCTGTCCTTGTACAGATGCTCTGCCGTCCAGTTTGCCGACGTGTTGTACGCTGTCCTGCCCGTCTGCGCGGTGCAGCAGTGCTTCCTGCGGCAATCCCGTCTGTGGTGCATCAGCCCCCGACGGAACCGCCTGCATTGCTGTATCTGTTCCACCCTGTGCACACTGCTCCGGACGCTCGTTTTGATCCGCTGTGCCGGGATGCTCTGCCCCGGCTGCGGCTGTCTCTGTTCGGGCTGCCGCCGATCCGGAGACCGCAGCAGCAGGTACTGCATCCGGTTCCTCATATACGGCAGCGGCTTGTTTTTCCGCTCGCACTTCCTGCCCTGCGGAAGCTGTACGCCCCTGTGCCGGACGGGTACCGTCCGTTTTCCCACTGGGCTGCGCCATGCTGGCATCCTCTGCCGGGCTTTCCTGCTGCACAGGTGAGGCGCCACTGGCTGTGTCAGCGGTTTGCCGCCGTACCGGCCGCCTGACCGCCTGCTCGACTGCACGGTCCAGCCGCTGTACTAACAGCCGCACCGTCTCGTCCTGCCGGATGCCGGCCGCCTCCGGTATGGCGTTGTCCGGATGAACCAGCGACCCGTCTGCCGTACGCATGTCGGCTACGAACGGCTCCGCTGCCGCTTCTGCAGCCTGCTGCAGTGCGCGCTGCCTGCGCAGGCGGAGCTGGTCGGGCAGCAGGATGCTCCCGCCTGCGGCTTGGCCGCCGTCCGTCCCTTTTCGGGGGGCAAAGCCCGGATGCTCCTCCTGCCAGCGGGGCGTCCAGCCCTCACCCGCCGGGGCAGCCGTGCTCCACGAAACCGGCGTAAGCGGGGCGGAAAGCCGTCCCGGCTGCTCCTGCTTCACGGTGCGCCACAAGCTGCCGTCTGCGGCGCGGCGCGCCTGCCGCACAGCGGCTGCGGCCTGAGTGCCGATCTGCTTGCGGTGCATAACGCGGGCGATGGATGCCGCACGGCCAGCCTGCTCTTTTTCTGCCATCTGCGCTGCCTGCAGCCGCTGCTGCGCGTCTTTTTCGGCCAATGCCGTCCGTATAACCGATAAGATTTCCTTTTCCCGAACGGCCTGCGCTTCATTCTCCGCCCCGTTCTTCTTTGCAGCGGCAGACATATTTGCGGTCTGTCCATTTGGGGCTGCAGCCTGTCCTGCCTGCGGCGGGTCGATCCGCACGTTGATATGCGTCCCTGCAGGCGCAGCCTCGCTGATGCGGCGCTCAAGCAGGTAAACCCGCTCCAGAATGCGCTCTGCTGCCTGTTTCTGCCGCTTATCCGCCTGCTTGTGCTCCTGCTTCAGGTTTTCCAGAACCACCTTGAGGTCCACATCCAGATGCAGCTCCCGTTCGCTCCCGGATATCGGGACAGGTTCGTCCTCCTCCAGCAGCTCCAGCGGCACCTCGCGGTACAGCCCGGTCTGCCAGGCGCTGCGGGTGCGCACCTCATCGCCGAACGCCAGCGACAGCAGCCCAAATAGAGACAGGCCCAGCCTGTCCCTTTTTGTCACCGCCATATCCGGTTTTGTTACGGCAATCGAATCCATCAGCAGCACCCGTTGTATATCAGTTCGATCCGGCTGACCGCCAGTGCGGCCTGGTTGCTGTTCAGCGACGGACCCACATACTTCTGCAGGTACGCGCCCACAATCGACCAGGTGCGCTGCGGTGTGCCGAAGCTGTCCTTGAGAATGACCGTGCCCGCCAGCGGGATGGACATGCCCAGATTGCACATGTTCATCAGCAGCGAGACCGAATCCACGCTGGTCACCGTGCCCTGCTCGAGCACAAGCACCTGCGGCTTGTTCTGCTTGAAAAAGAACCGCGGGTAGTTCAGCCCGCCTTCGTTGAACACCTCGTATTCAATCTCCATATCCAGGCCGGAAACCGAGGTAAATTTCCCCTCCAGCACAGCGCCTGTGCCGATCAGAAGCACCTCGAAATAAGCGCCCGACAAATACGCCATGCCGCAGTACACCTCCTTGTATCCCGGCTGGGCAGTTCGTTATGTTTATGGCTGGGGCGGCTCATGCGTGATGCGCTCCATGCCGGTGATCGCAAAGGTCAGGCTTTCAGAAAGCACCTCGCTGCGCCCGCCGCTCATCGGCGTCAGCTCATAGCCGATCGGCAGCGCATCTTTCAGCGACCAGGTCACGCCGCGGTTGCCTTTATCATCCAGCGCCACAATATTGAGCGTGCGGCGCAGGTTCGCCCCGCTTGGCCCGGTCTCCGGCCCTGCGGCTGCGGAAAAAAGCCAGTCCAGAAAATCATTGTCCCCCACAACGCCCTTGGTCAGCGTGACAGGGGCAAAACGGGTCATCACGGGGATATACTCCTGCACGCCCCGGTTATCGTTCCCGGAGCGCGCCTGCACCGTATCGACCTCCATTTTTACGCCGGAAAACTCGGAGAACGCCGCGACAGCCACGCCGCCGCTCTCCACCTCCACCAAAAACCGGAAAGCCTTAAAGGGTTCCTGATAGGTGATACCCATATTGACCAGCCTCCCTTATTTCAGCGAAATTCAAAGGTATTCTGCTCGGTATTGCTGAGCTTTTTGTTGACAGCCGAGACCTCCCTGCACCACCTGCGGCGTTCCAGATGGTTCAGGCCCATGACCTCGTCCCGGGACCAGTGCAGGTAGTACGACAGGAACGTCATCTCCTGATACATGCGCTCCTGCGGGTACAGCACCAGTCCTAGCTCAACAAAAAATCCAGCGGCACCTCGATCTCCTGATTACAGTGCGGGCAGGTCACCTTATAGACCGGCAGCTCGGACATGTTGATCCGCTGGTACAGGTCCTGCAGGTACGCAAGATCCATGGTAAACAGGTTCTCGATCACCCGCGTATTGATGCTGCTGAGCGTGCCCAGCCGCGTGATCACGCGCGAGAGCAGGATGATGGTCAGATAGCCGGAATTCTGCTGCACGCGCGGGTCGCGCAGGGGCAGGATCTCGTCCGCCGCCGTCGCCAGGCGCATGGTTCCGCGTCGATGCACGTCGCCGTTCTGATCGACATAGCCGCGCGGCAGTTCAAACTCAAATTCGGTTTCCATTTGGCTTCTCCTTTCGGTTAAAAGGGTCGGAAGTGCGCGGGCGCTTTGTCAAGCGGCCTCCCGCGCGCTTCCGGCCGCCCCGGCGGAAAGCCGGGGCACTTGGCCGAAACAACAAAGCGGTGAAAATCAGATCGTGGAGGGCTCGCCCGCTACGCCGCCCGGCGTATGCTCGAGGCCCTCGTGGCACAGCTCGAGCGACTGGATCGCAACCTCGCCGCCCATGCCGTTGAGGTCCGGCACGGTGTAGCCCACCGGCCACGCGTTGATCAGGTTCCAGGACGGGCCCGGGTTGCCTGCGTCGTCGATCAGGGTGATGGTCACATTGTGGCGCACCATGCCGGTCGGGGGCGCGGTGTTGGTCGGCGCGACCGAGTATACCCAATCGAGGAAGTCGGAATCGTCGGACACGCCCCAGCGCAGGGTGACGTTGCCGAACTTGGTCAGGCCCGCGAGCTTGCGCGGGGTGTTGCGCAGGTCGTCGCCCTCGCGGTATTCGACCGCATCGACCGAAGAGCTCATGCCCGAAACCTCGGAAAAGCCCGCGCGGCTGATACCGTCGATCTCGACCTGGTATCGAAATACTCTATATGGATAATTGATTGCCATTTATGTTCGTCCTTTCTGCCAGCAGTGGGCTTTATTTATTCGCCGGTCGCGGTCTTCTGCGTGATGCGGAAGATCACGAACTCAGCGGGCTTGACCGGAGCGATACCGATCTGGCAGATCAGACGGCCGTTGTCGATATCATCCTGGGTCATGGTCGTCGGGCCGCATTCCACAAAGAACGCCTGTTCCGGGCTGGATCCGGCCAGCGCGCCGTCGCGCCAGCAGGTCGCAAGGAAGGTCTCGATCGTGCGGGTCACGCGGCTCCAAAGCGTCTCACTGTTGGGCTCAAATACCACCCAGTTGGTGTTCGCCTTGATCGACTCCTCGATAAAGATGAACAGGCGGCGTACGTTGACGTACTTCCACAGTCCGTTCGAGCTGATGGTGCGCGCGCCCCATACGCGGATGCCCTGTCCGGGCAGCGCGCGGATCAGGTTGACGCCGATCGGGTTGAGGATGTCCTGCTCGCCCACGTTATAGTTGCAGGACAGGCCGGTGCAGCCGCGGACAACCTCGTTCGCCGGGGCCTTATGTACGCCGCGGCTGTTGTCGCTGCGGGCATAGATGCCGGCCATCGCGCCGGAGGGCGGGAAGTAATCCGTGCGTTTCGCGCCTGCGTCGAACATCTGCAGCCACGGATGGTACATTGCCGCATAGGTCGAGTCGTACATATCGCGGAAAGTCGCAACGTCGTTCGTCTTTTTCAGATCCATCGGAACGTCGAGGATGGCAAAGCAGCTCTTGCGGTTCTCACAGAAACCGATCAGCGCCGCCTGCACCTCAGGCGCGGTCACGCCGGGGATCGCCAGCACGGATACCACGCCGTTCTCCTGGAACGCCTGCAGGCCGGTGCGCTTACCCGGGCCGTCGTCCGCGCCGATGTAAGCGTCCGGGGTGACGTTCAGGACCGAGCCGTCGCTGCCGCCCTCGAGCGTGAGCACCATGCCCTCGCCCACACCGGCGCACAGGTCGTACGGCGTAATGCCGGCAGCCTTGGCCGGAGCCGGTGCCGCCGCCGGGGCATCCTTCTTATCCTTGTTGTCCTTGTTCTCGTCCTTTACTGCAGGCGCAGCGGCTGCCGCCGGCTTGCCCGGCAGCACCTCAACGCGGATCAGATCGCTCTTTGCGGTCTTGACCGGCGCGTAGTTGAGTGCTTCCGGCTTGAGGGACAGGTTTTCATAGGTCTCCACCGTGTCGTCCAGACGGGCGGTGATGGTGATCTCGCAGGTACGGATGTACTTGCTGGTGCCGACCTTGGTGTCGGCAACTGCCAGCGTGCAGGGAGCGTCCAGCGTAATAACCTTATCGAGCGCGCTCTTGATGGTCGCATACGCGGTGGTCTTGCCGTCGAACAGTTCGACGACGTCGCCCGCATTGAAGCCGTCTGCATTCTTGAGCGTCAGGTCGGCGCCGTCCACATCGAACACCTGGGTCTTCGCCTTGCTGGACGGTACCACGGTCACGCGCATTTTTTCCGCCCATGCGCCCGGGTTCGCCGCGGTCACGCGCAGCACGCCGGTCGTCAGGCTGGCTGCTTTCGCATCACCCGGCACTGCACGCATGATATAGGCGCGCGCGCCGCCGTTCATGAAGAACTGCTCGACCGCATAGGGCAGATAACGGGCATCGCCATAGCCTGCCTTGCTCAGGTAGCCGCCATACATGCGCGTGTAGTCGGCAAAGCTGGTGACCAGCTGCGGCTGGCCGATCACAGGGCCGCGCTCCGCCAAGCCGACAAAACCCGCTGTGCTGGTGCTGACGCCCTGCATCGGGGTCGCGCCTGAGTCATACTCCTCCACATACACACCTGGGGATAAATATTCTGCCATGTTTTTGCTTCACGCCATTGTTGTTGGCTGGGGGCCCGGCCGTGAAGCTCCCCTCCTTTCTGAATAATACTTGGGTCTGCTTCTATTTTCGCGGATGTTTGAGAAATAAACCAGGCCTCGGGTCGCCCGGTTTATTTCTCAAACCCGATCCCGCACAAATAAGTTGTCATGCGCGGCAGGCTTTCTGGAACCCGCCCCAATAGCGGGCCATCGCCGCCGCACTGTATTCCAGCGTCTCCGCCAGCCGCTCACGCGCGCCGTAGGGGTCTCCCAGATCGGCACGGATGCGGAATACCGGCGTTTCGCCCTGCAGGAACATCGCGCCGCGCGTGAGCGCGCCGTTTGCCTCGCTGCACATGCTGAGTGCTGCCGCCCGGTCGTACGCAGCCATGGGATAACGGCTGTACACTAGCACCTCGCCCTGCCTGCACCGGCAGGCGAGCTCCCACACCATCGCACCCTCGCGGAAGCGGAAGCGCGTCCATTCGCCGCTTTGCTCCCACTGCACGCCGCTGTCGCGCAGCAGCGCTTCCAGCAGCCTGCGGCATTCATCCTCCTGCATATGGAGCACCTCCCTGTGCAGCAAGTCCGGCCGGGCTGGCCGGCGCGGCCTGTACCGCGGGCATCGCCGCCCAGTCGGGCGGGTCTGCCGCAGCAGCGGGCGCTGCCGCGATATCCTTCGGCGCTGTCCGCACCGCATCCGGCGGCGGAAGCGCCGTGACTGTTTCGATCTGTTTCCCCTGCTGCGCCATCAGGTCAAGCAGCGCGCTGTTGCCCAGCTGTGCGGAAAGCGCAAGCACCATCGCAGCGGGTAAACTGGTCAGCGGTACGCCCGCCTGCATGGCCCGCAAGGCCAGCAGCATCTGCTGCCCGCTCTCCGTTTTCTGCTGCCGCGCTTCCTTCTGCTCCTGCTTGGAATGCAGCTCGGATGTTTTTGCAACGCTCTGTTCAGTCTGCTGCATTGCCATCCTCCCCGTCTTCCGGCTTGTCCTGCCCATCGCCTTCCGGCTGGTCCGGCGGCTCGGGCGGCGCTTCGGTCTGGTTGACCGCCTGCACCAGCTCGTCGGCAAAACCGGGGGTCTCAAATAAGGTAAGCGCTTCGGTCGCGCGGTCCGCAATCAGGCGCAGCTTGTTGATAAATTCATTTCGCATCTGGGCTTTCTTGCCGATCAGCGCCTGCACGCGCACATAGGCGTTTTGCAGCAGCTGCCGTTCCCCGGCGTCGCTGCTCTCCCGCAGGCGCGCGCTGTACTGCGCTGCCAGTTCCCTCTCACGGCTGTCATCCAAAAACGGGTACATCTTGCGCAGCGTCTGTGCGCCGCCCTCCTTACCCATGTCGCTTTTGCCGGCCGCAAGGTCGGCCATGGATTCCACCACCTGCCGTGCCTCCGCGAGCGTATCGACCACCAGGCCGACCGCACTGTCTGCAAAGCCGCGGTTGAACACCACGTTGTCCGGCCCATGCCCGGGGATGATGCGCTGCTGCGAACCGCCCTCAAACAGCCGCCGCTGCTGCTCCCGGACCGGCTGGGACTGCCCGACCGTACGCTTGAGGCAGGAGACCAGCATCATCTTGCCCGTCCCCGCCATCACCGCACCGGCCAGCGTCCCGCGCTGGAATGCCGTTTCGGAAAAGCGCCGCACCATGTCCTGGTTATCCGGCCAGCGCATCTGGTAGAGTTCTTTGGCGCTTGTCGGATCGGGCTTCTGCGGGTCCTTGGCCATCCCGGTCTGCGCCTCCGCCCTGCCCGGCGGCTGTGCAGCCTGCTCCGTACGGGCAAAGCCGCCGACGGTCTCTCCGGCCATCTCAGCTGCATGGCGCCGTCCAATCTCGTCGAAAGTCTGCTGAAAGCTTTCCGTCACGTGATACAGCGGATCGCGGTTTGCAAAATACTCGCTGCCCGCCGCCCAGGCAAGCTGGCGGCGCGTATCCTTTTCCGAAGCCGCCGGCGGAGCCGCCTGCTTCTGCCTGCGTTTTACCCAAGCATACTGCAAAACCAGCCCTCCCCGCGTTTGCTTCAGAACCGCTCCAGCGCCAAACGCATGCTGCGCGTCACATGGCGGAACTCCACCGGCCGCAGGATGAAGTCTGCAAAATGCAGGTGAAGCCCCTGTATGGCATACTGTGTGGTATCGTCGATCAGGATGATGCGGCAGGCGCGGTCGCGTTCGCGAAGCGCGCGGGCAGCCAAAAAGCCCGCACTGCTGCCAAAGCCGATATAAGCGATCTGTATCGCGCCCGGCATCTGCCGGGACAGCTGTTGCGGCGTATCGATACATTCCACTGTCATGGGCAAGCTGCAAAGTCTGCAATACCGTCCAAGCCATTCGCACAGCCGGTCTCGCTCCTCCGCCTGCGCGGTGCATACCGCCAGCTTCATTGATGAACTCCCCCACCAGGTATCCTGACCGATTTAGCGCAGGCTCCCGCCTCCGCTGTTTTGATTGTACCCGAAAAAAAATCCGGTTTTAAGCAATTACGCACAAACGGCCCGAAAGTGTAGCAACATGCACGACACCCGCAAATGCCGCTATGCTATAATGACAATAGAATAATCCGCAGCATTGTGCATTCCTGCCGTTTCCGCCCTGTCCTGTACCATGCCGGAAACGTTTCGCGCGATAATGCCCCTTCCGCAGAGAACCCATCAACCGAGAAAAGGGTGACAGCTATGCAAACCTATCAAAAGAAAGCAATGCCTTCCGCGCGTGCCGTGCCGCACAGACGCGCCGCAGCCACCCAGGCGCCGCAGCAGGATGCGCTGCGCGGGGTAACCGACCTGTCCCAGGTTGAGCAATCCGGCCGCCGTGTCGATCTGCCTGCGGCGATCCAGTCCAAAATGGAAAATGCGTTCGGCGCCGACCTATCGGGCGTCAAGCTGTATGAAAGCCAGGCGGTTGCGGACGCAGGCGCGGACGCGCTTGCGCAGGGCAGCCATATCGCCTTTGCCCCCGGACAGCTTGACCTTGTCTCCATGCACGGGCAGGCGCTGCTGGGCCATGAGCTGAGCCACGTCGTCAGCCAGGCACGCGGCGAGGTCCGCGGCTCCGGCCTGCTGGAGAACCACTCGCTCGAATCCCGCGCCGACCGTGAGGGCATGATGGCCGCCATGGGGCAGAGCATCTACCCGGGCGCAGCTGCGACCCCCGGCGCGGCGGCAGTTTGCACATCCGCGGGCATGTCCGGCCCGGTGCAAGCGCGGCGCAGGCGCAGGCACAAGCCGGAGCCTGTCCCCTATGGGCCGGAAAACCGCCCCTCTGCGACCGACCGCCGTCTGGGCGCGGACGGCATCGGCGGGGACACCCTTGGCGGAAACCTGCTGCACGTCGGGTTGAAGGCGACCGACCAGTTTAACAATTTCAGCTCGACCGTAGAGGCGCTTGCCTCCCAATGGGAGGACAAAAGCTATGTGCTCGGCAAGTTAGGCAAAAAAGCAGGCGTATTAAATGATTCCACCGCTATGGGGCATGCTTCAGCGCTCACCAGCTCGATCGGTACGGTCAAAAATACCGTTGATACGGTAAAGGACATGAAGGCCGATCTGACGGACGATAACTTGTCTGTCGGCAGGAAAGCGCTGGCGTCTGCCAAGCACCTCAGCGACTGGGGCTCGGATGCTTCCGGAACAGCTAAAAACATCGTCGGGCAATTCAGTTCGGTATCGGAATCCGTCGGCGACAAACTCGGAGCCGCCGCCAACGGCTTACAGATCATTCATGGCGCTGCAAAAGGAACCGAAGCCGCGATCGAAGGATACGACGCGACTTCCGACCGCCTTTCCGCCGAACGGGCAGGCCGCATGATCGCTGAAGATGAAGAGCGGCGTGCCAAATCCGGCGACGCGGAAAAAATCAAAAACGACAAGCTGCTGCGCTCCATGGCGACCAACGCCCGAGGCGCCGCCAAGGTCCGCAAAGCGGAAAGCGTCCAGAAGGGCACGAACGCTGTCATGGATATGGGGATCGGCGCCGTCGGCTTTATCCCAGGCGTGGGGCAATTGACCCAGCTCGGCGGCTCCGCTCTGAAATCGGTTGTGAATGTCGGTCTGGATGCCCATGTCGATCAGAAGCGCAAGGAAGCGCGTGAGAAAAACCTGGATAACCTGTCCCTGCGCGCCAAGCTGGAGCGCAGGCTCGGTATGCGCGACGACCTGCCGGAAAAAAAGAAAAACGAGATCCGCCACCGTGCCAAGCACATCGCCAACCAGATCACCTCGGGCGAGCGCGGAGCAAAAACCAACAAGGTTGCCGGCATGCACAAAACGCAGGGCGACATCACTGCGCTCAACAAGCTCACGTCGCAGGATACTCCGGAAGGCGTACGCGCGCGCGGCATCACCAACGCCATGGGTATTGGCACCAACCACAAAGGTGAGATTCTCGATACCGACGCTGCCTCCGCTCAGGTAAACGCAGACTTTGAACGCGGCGGCTCTGTGGAAGACCAGATCGGCGCAGCCGACGCACACCAGTTCGAAAAAGAGCATACGGTCCAGGCCGAGCTGAAACGCCAGCATGCGCGCGCCGAAGCAAAGGCACAGAAGCAAATCGCCAAGCGCGAGAGAAAAGAGAAAAAACAGAAAGCGCTCGAACACTTTAACAGCCTGTCCGAGGAAAACCGTCAGAAGATCCGGGACGCTAACAAGCGTCGTTCGGCGGAAAAGGATCAGATGATTAAAGATCAGGGCATCAAGTGGTACGAATTCAAGAAGAAAAAGGCAGCCCGTCTGGAATATGACATTAACCACAATGTCGGGGATAAGTACGGCGGGCACGATGTTTCCGAAAAAAAGGCGCAGCTGGACAGCCTGCGTGCCGAGATGGCCGCCAAGGCAAACGCCAAGGAGGACCGCGCGCAGCGTAAAGCTGCCCGCAAGGAGGCCCGTGCCGCGGACAAGGTATACAAAAAGAAACGCGACGAGCAGCGCAAGCTGGCGGGTATCAAGTGGCACGAATTCAAGAAGAAAAAGGAATTCTACAACGAATTCGACTATGCTACCGGCACCAAGGAGCGGCCGGACGCGAACGCGCCCGAAGGCAGCGCAACCGCCAATGCCAACCAGCCCTGGTATAAGCGCGCGGGCGACTATATAAAAAACGGATGGTATTCCATGCGCCGCAAGCACCAGCGCGCCCGCGACAGCTTTGTAAACGAAGCGGAGGATTTCCAAAAGCTCAGCGGCTGGCGCAAGGCCAAGCTGGTAATGCAGAATCCGCTGGCGTTTGCTATGTCCAAAACCGAGAAGGGCCGCGCGGCAACTGCAAAGCGCAATGCCGAGGCTGCAGCTGATAACCAGCTGACCGAACAGCTGATGAACAATCCAGACGCCCTCGATGAAGGTGAGGCGGTTCCTCTTCCCAAAAACAAGGCTGTTTCTCCGGAAGCACTGCAGCAGGCAAAGGGTAAACTGAAACCGCTCAACGCTCCCCAGCAGCCCCAGACAAGTCCGGCGCCCATTTCCGGGCAGCAGCCCGGCAAACCGGCGGGCGATCCGAATCTTCCTCTCATCCAGGAAGCAAAAGACAACCTCAAGCCCATTCCCGAGCAGCAGCCCCGCGAGCCATCGGCTGATCCGAATCTCCCCCTGATCCAGGGCGCAAAAAACAACCTCAAATCCATTCCTGAGCAGCAGCCCAGCGAACCATCGGCTGATCCGAATCTGCCCCTCATTCAGGACGCAAAAGACAACCTCAAGTCTGTTCCTGAGCAGCAGCCGAATGAGCCGGCGACCGATCTGAATCTCCCTCTCATCCAAAATGCAAAAGACAACCTCAAGCCAGTCACCGAGCAGCAGCCCGGCGAGTCACCGGACGATCCGAACCTCCCCCTTATACAAGAGGCGAAGAAAAAACTCAAAAAACTGCCTGCGCGCTGATTGGCCGCGCTTCTCCTGCATTGCATTTACTGCAGAACATGGTATATAATAAGATAATTTATGAAACAGAAAGGGTCTGTCGTTATGGAGCGATCCCAACAAATCATAGGCGCAGTTGAGGGAATTTTGCGCGGGCAAGGCTTTGACGTTCAGCCGGATAACCGGCTGCCGGCTCATCCCGGCGTCAATATGCTCATCCCGCTGCAGGAGGACGGCACCGAGCTGGTGTTTACCGAGCTGCATTTCATCGAGGGGCCGGAGGGCTTCGATGTTGTGCAGATCTACACCACGCTGATCGATGCTGTCAGCGAAGCTGCCTGCACTGAGTTGGAAAAAGCGGCTGCCTTGTGGAACATGGATTTTCTGCTCGGCTCACTCGGCATACGCAGGGACAACCACCAGCTGTACCACCGGTACTGTGTGACGCTGCCCAAGCAGTATCCCGTCCAGCCGTCCGCCGAACTGGTATACGACGCATTCGCCTTTATTCTCAGCCAGATCGCTGAATACCACGGGGATGCGCTGCAACTCTCTGCCGGCATCACCTTCGAAGAGCTGTGCGCCATGGAATGACCGGGTGTCTCCGGAGCCAAAAAAAGGGAACGGCCCGTCCGGGTCGTTCCCCTCTTCCTTATATGATTTTAGAATATACCGACTGCACCGCCGTCTTTCCAGTTGCGCAGAAACAGCCAGTCCATAAACTTCTGGCGTGTCGCCGCGGCATCGGAGGATCCAATCGGCACAAGATCGCCGTTGTCCATAACAAAATCCCGTTTTTCCATACGCAGTATATGGCGCTGGTTGACCAGGAAACTTCTGTGGCAGCGGAGAAAACTATCGCTTGCAATCTCCTCTTCCAGAGCATTCATGCCGCGCGGCGTCTGGATAATCCGTTCAGCTGTATGGATAAATGCAGTATGTCTTCTAATCTCTATGTACAGGATATCCCTTAGCAGAATTTCTATTTCATCCCATTCCGAACGCACAGAGATCGTACGGAAATGTTCCTGTTTTTCATGCAGGCACCAGTCCAGCGCCGCATCCATATCCCGCTGCGCGACCGGTTTGACCAGATAGTCCGAGGCCTGCAGCTCATAGCTGGCAATCCCGTGCTCCATACTGGTGGTGACAAAAATCAGGGTGCATTCGCTGTCCCGGACGCGCAGGCGGCGGGCGGCTTCCATCCCGTTCAATCCATCCATGTAGATATCCATCAGAACGATATCCCATCGGCCGGGCTGAAACACTTCCAAAAATGCGTCACCGCTTTCCAGCAGTTCGATATTCCACGATACGCCATTCCGGCGCCCGTAATTTTTCAGCATGCGCGCCATCTGCAGGCGCTCTTCCTCCAAATCATCACAGACGGCAACGGAAATCTTCATGCTATCCCTCCTCTGTGCTGCGTGCCCGCCGGTAAGAGGCAAGCGCCTCCTGCACCTGCCGGAGCTTGCTGCGTGCAACGGATATCACCCTGTCGTTACACATGATCAGTTCTCCGCCGGAAATACGGCGGATTGCCCCCAAATGCACCACAAAGCTCTTCTGCACCCGCAGGAAAGGAGGCTGCGGCAATTGTGCTTCCAAAACGGACAGCGAGCAGTTTACCTGCAGCCCGCCCCCTGCGCGGTACAGGATACTGCTGCGTCCGGCGGCTTCCGCATAGTAAAGCTGGTAGAGCGGGATCCGAACACGCCTGTGCTGCGCGGGCAGGTCCAGCCAGCGCAAGCCTTTTTGCCAGTAACCGAAACAGCGCTCCATTGCAGCGTCCAAGCCGCTGTATGTAACCGGTTTGGGAACCAGTGCATTCGGATGGCATGGATATACGTCGATCGCCGTCCGGTCATCGTCCGCCAGCAGCACCAGGCCGCAGTCGGGATGCTTTGCATGCATCATCTGCAGGCATCTGATGTCCTTACGGTCCAGTCCGGCGCTGTCCACCAGGAAAAGCGCGCATCCCTCTGCATTGAGCGCAGACAACACACCTCTTTCCAGCACAAGCTGAAGATCCACACCGATCTCCTGCGCCCATGCGTGCAAAAGGCTTTTGACCCTTCCGGCAATTTTTTCATCATTTATGTAAGCGGCAATCCGCACCATTTTTCCCACGCTGCATCAAACCCCGTTGCTTATCGCTTTCCTCCTGTTTTTTTATCTTACCATAGTTTGCGCACAAAGTGACATTTTCTGTCGTGAACAGGAATTTTTTCTTTTCGTCAATCCACTGCCGACTCTATCATTCTGCGAGGCCCGACCATGCGTTCTGTGAACATCTCCCTTGATCTGTACAGTTGCCTTCTCTGCCTGATCCTGATGTGCTACCTGTTGTTCAGCCATACACGCCGTACTGCATCAAGCCGCTGCTTTATTCTGATGTGCACCTTAAATATCATCATTTCACTGGGAGACATTACGAATTGGGCATGTGAGGGGTATGCCAAGCCTTGGTTTCCCGCAGTACTGAACGCCGGCAGCATGCTGTTCTATTTCTGTATCGGTCCGCTGCTCTTGACGTTTACCGCCTATATCTGCGCTTGTCTCGGACCGCAGGTCACCGTGCACCGTGGATTCTGGTATGTGGAATCCGCATTGTGCGGCGCCCAGATGTTATTCAGCCTGCTCTCCCTGTGGAATGGGATGTATTTCACAATATTGCCGGGCAATGTGTATTCCCGCGGCAGTGCGCTTTGGCTGGCGCTCCTGGTTCCTTTCCTGATGTTTGCCGGAGACAGCGTTCTGCTTGCCGTGTACCGCAAATATCTCCGCCGGAAAGATATTTTTTTCCTGGTTTGCTATATTGTCCTCCCCATGGCGCTAAACAGCTTTCAGGTTTTTCATTACGGCATCGCACTGCTCAACACCGGCATCAGCATTTCGCTTCTGCTGATTTTTATCAATATCCAATCCGAGCGTGAGCTGCAGCTGCAGAAACAGGAAAAACAGCTTGCTGAAATGCGGATCGATATGATGCTCAGCCAGATCCAGCCACATTTCCTCTATAATACACTGACTGCCATCCGCCGCCTGTGCGCAGTGGATCCCCAACTGGCCCAGCGGGCCATTTCGGACTTTTCACTGTTCCTGCGCGGCAATACGGAAGCGCTCACAAACCGTACGCCGATCCCGTTTTCACAGGAGCTGAAGCATGTGCAGCATTATCTCAGCCTGGAACAGCTGCGGTTCGGCACGCGCCTGCATGTTGTATATGAGATCAGCGCAACCGATTTCCTGCTGCCTCCGCTGACGCTGCAACCCATTGTGGAAAACGCTGTACGGCACGGCATCGCGCCGCAGCCGGAAGGCGGAACAATCACCATACACACCTGGGAAACTCCGGACAGCTTCCACATCTCTGTTGCGGATGACGGCGTCGGCTTTTCCCCTCACTCCCCTGACGACCGCACACATATCGGGCTGGAAAATGTCCGCGAGCGTCTGGCTGCCGTATGCGGCGGCGCACTGCAGATCTCCATACCCGAAAAAGGCCACGGAACCGTCGTTCTGTTTACCATCCCCAAGGAGGAAACCGCATGAACTTTTTAGCGATTGACGATGAGCCCCTTTGTCTGGACGACCTCCGCTTTGCATTGGAGGATGCAGCGCCCGGCTGCACCTGCGCCTGTTTTTCCAGCCCCTCACGCGCTTTGGAACAGGCCCGGACTGAGCCGTTCGACGCAGCGTTTCTGGACATCGAAATGGGCGGTGCAAACGGTCTGGCCCTTGCAAAACAGCTCAAGGACCTGCAGCCCGATCTGCATATCATTTTCGTAACCGGCTATGAAAAATATGCGGTATCCGCTTTTGCCATCCATGCCAGCGGCTATCTGCTCAAACCGGTGGATTCCGGCGATCTCAAGCGCGAGCTGACCTTTTTATACGGCGATACCCCCGCCTCCCGTCCCATACAGGTGCATACTTTCGGCGGCTTCGAGGTATGTGTCAACGGCAAACCGCTTGTATTCAACCGCGCAAAATCCAAAGAGTTGCTCGCCTGCCTGATTGACCGGCGCGGTGCCGGGCTGACAACTCGGGAGGCTTGCAGCCTCCTGTGGGAGGACGGTGTTTACAATATCGCACGCAAAAACTATTTCCAGACCATTGTACATGACCTGCGCAATACACTCAGCCAGGCCGGCATCGCTTCCATCCTGGTCAAGCACCGCAACAGTATTTCCATCCGCGCCGACATGATCGACTGTGACAGCTACCGTTTTCTGGACGGGGATCCCCGTGCCATCAACAGTTACCGCCACAATTATCTTCCCAGTTACAGCTGGGCGGAATTTTCCGTCGGCAAAATGGAAAGGTTGTAAGTCGTTTGTTGTCCTTTTGTCGTCCTTGTTCCAGTATACTGTAGGCTGGCAAAGGGGGTAGAACCATGGATATACCTGCTGTGAACCACTGCATGTTTCCTCCCAGTTATACTGCTTCTGCTGGCGCGCCTGCCGTTGGATACCGCATACATTCCGGCCCTCAAAAAGCGGTCCGCCCTGCATGCACTATAACGCTGCGCAGCCGCGGCGAGGATCAGATCCTTCCCATTCAGCAGATTCTTTACGCGGAAATATTCGACCATGAACTGCATGTCCATACGCTGGATGGTAAGACCTATTGCGGTCGCGGCCATCTGTCCGCACTGGAGGAGCAGCTTTCCGGATGCGCTTTTCTGCGCTGCCACCGCAGCTATCTTGTACATCTGCCTTATGTGACCAATCTATGCCGCTATCAGATCACGCTCTCAGGCGGAGCAGTTCTCCCCGTGAGCAAACAGAATTACCTTGTTATCCAGCGGGAGCTTTCTTCCTATCTGTTGCAGCTGAAGACAGCCTGTCCGCTTCCCTGACATCAATCATTTGAAAAGGAGTTATTATTGCCATGAACATCAGCAAAAGTACGGAAAACGGCCAGATTGTCCTCAAACTGAACGGACGACTGGACACTACCACCGCTCCGGATTTTCAGGACACACTGCTCAGCGAGATCAAAAGCGGGAAAAACATTATGCTCGACTTCTCTGAACTGGCATACGTCAGCAGCGCCGGCCTGCGCTCTCTTCTGACCGGCCAGAAGGCAGTCGTTGCCGGCAACCAGACCATGACTTTGCGCCATGTTTCAGATGAGATCATGGAGGTTTTTGACATGACGGGGTTTTCCGATATCCTGACAATTGAATCCGCCTGACTGGATTGTATGCTGTCGGGTTTATTGACGGCTGTCTGCGCAACGGGCAGCCGTTCCGCTATCCGAGTTTCATAGATTGGAGAGTTCACGCTTATGGACATTCATCACAACTGTATCCCGTTGACACGGCCGCAGTACCAGATCTGGCTTGCAAGCGAAAGCTGTCCGGACAAAGCACTGTACACAGAATCCGTACTGCTGACCTTCGATAACGCGCCCGACCCCGGGCTGCTCAACCGCGCGCTCAACAGGCTGGTAGAGACCACTGAAACGCTCCGTATCCGTGTGACACGTGCCAAGGACGGACCTCTGCAGTATGACGCCGGGTACACGCCTTTCGCGTGCCGGGTCGTCCCGCTTTCGGGAGAGGATGAACTTGCCGCCGTATTTGATGAGCAGGCACGCTTCTGCTTCGACCTTTATGACAGCCCCCTGTTCAACGCGGTCATTTACACGCTCCCCGGCAAGACCGCGCTGCTGCTGCGCGTGCATCATTTGGTTGCGGACGGCTATGGCTTCACCTCTGTGTATGACCGCCTGCTTGCACTCTGTGCAGGTGAAGAGCCCGCTGCTTTTGACTCCTTCCTGTCACGCGCCGCAGCGGATAGCTCCAACGAGGAGGAGCGCTCAACCGACCGCCTTTTCTGGCAGGACTATCTCGGCGGCGCCGAGCCGGGCCGTCTCCCGCATCCGATGCCCGATCAGCCCGGCCACCGGATTGCATGGTCATCGCATTCCGTCGGCAGTGCACGTTCCAGCCAGCTGCGCGCTTTCGCGGCACAACAGAATGTGACGCCGTACTGCGTATTTTTTGCCGCCTATGCGGTTTATCTGTCGCGTATGCTGGGCACGGAGGACGTCATCATCATCACCCCGCGGCTGAACCGCGATACGGCTATGGACCGCAATGCCGCGGGCATGTATACGCTGGCAGTGCCTGTCCGCCTGCACATCACACCGGAGACCAGCTTTGCCGCCCTGTGCCAGGAGGTACAGGTGCAGAACCGTCTCGCCGCAGCGCACAAAAGATATGGCCTGTCCGAGATCATGGGCGACCTGTCCCGGAAAGGTGCGGCGGGGACGCTGTCGCATTTTACACTGTCCTATCAGAATTTTGCACTGCCGCTTCATGGGCTTCCCGTGCGGTATGCGATGCACTTTGGCGGTGCAATGACCAACCTGCTCACCCTCCATATACTTGACTGGGGCGGAAACGGCGATTACCGTTTCCAGCTGGATTACCGGGCAGCGTACTACACCCCTCACGAGATCGCACAGACTGCGCAAATGCTGTGCACCATTCTGGATCAGGGGATTGCCGGCTGCACCCAGCCCTGCCGGATGATTGAGTTGCTATCTGACGAGGACAAGCTCTGCCAGCGCGCGCTGCTCTCCGGCCCGGTACTGCCGGTCGATCCGGAAGCGACCATTATCAGCCGTTTCCGCGCGCAGGCGGCAAAGCACCCGGATCGGCGCGCCCTGTCCGGCAAGGGGGCAAGCTATACTTTCCAGGAACTGGACGAAGTGTCCGACCGTGTCGCACGCAACCTGATCGCTGCCGGTGTAAAGCCGCAGTCCTATGTTGCTTTTCTGATGCCGCGCACTACCGCGCTTCCTGTGATGCTGCTCGGCATTCTCAAGGCCGGCGCAGCCTATGTTCCCATTGACGGTTCCTATCCCGAAGAACGCATCCGCTTCATCCTGACGGACAGCAAAGCAGGCCTGCTGATCACGGACGCGGACATCCCGGATGCCGGCTGTCCGGTCATCGCTCCCGGGCCGCTGTTTGACCCGCCGCAGACGCCGGACAGCCCCCTGCCCGCAGTCGGCCAGGACTGGCTGTGCTATGTCATCTATACCTCGGGCACGACCGGTAAGCCCAAAGGCGTGATGATCGAGCACCGCGGCATCGTCAACTTCATGCAGCCGGACAATAACGAATTCAACCGTGATATCTGTGCTAACGGCAGAGGGATCGTCGCCGTCGGTTCGATCTGCTTTGACATCTCCATGTTTGAGCTGTTTTCCACCCTGCTTAACGGCGTGCCTGTTGTATTTGCGGACGAGGACGGCATGAACAATCCGGATGCGCTTGCCCGCTATATCACAGAGAACGATGCCAATATCCTGCACTGTACGCCTTCCCGCCTGCTTGCTTATCTGGAAGAGCCTTCCTTCCGCGAGGCGATGCGCGGCGTGGATGTTGTCCTCGCTGCCGGCGAGGCGTTTACCCAGCCGCTGCTGGATGCACTGCACAAGGCAACTTCTGCACGCCTGTACAATGGCTACGGCCCGACTGAGATCACCATCGGCGCAACAGTCGGCCGCATCCGGGAACACATTACCATCGGTTCCACCATTGCCGGGGCGCGGATCTACCTGCTCGACAAAAACCATCGCATCGTACCGCCCGGCGCAACCGGCGAGATCGCGGTTGCGGGCTATGGCGTGGCGCGCGGTTATCTCGGCCGTCCCGACCTGACTGCGGAACGTTTTATCGATCTGCGCGACGGCCCGGTCAGCGACCGCGTATACCTCACCGGCGATTATGGCTATGCCCTGCCGGACGGTAACCTCGCCTACTGCGGCCGCAACGACGAGCAGGTCAAGCTGCGCGGCCTGCGCATCGAGCTCAAGGAGGTCGAGCGCTGCATCGAATCCTTCCCCGGTATCCGCCAGTGCGCGGTACTGGTCCGTCTGATCGATGGCCGCGAGCACCTGTGCTGCTTCTATTCTGCTGCTGAACCACGCGAAGCGGACGAACTGAAGCAGTATGCCGGCGGCTTCCTGACGCGCTATATGGTGCCCGATCTGTTCGTCTACATGACCGATCTGCCACACACCTCAAACGGCAAGATCGACAAGCGTGCGCTGGCCAACCAGGCGATCCAGGTAGAGCGCACCTATATCCCGCCGCGCAATGCACGTGAGCGGGCTATGTGCCGCATCTTCTCGCAGGTGCTGAAAATACCTGAAGATGAGATCGGTGCAACTGACAGCTTTTTCGATCTCGGCGGCACATCGCTTCAGGCAGCGCAAATCGTGCTGCTGGCCAAACATGAAGAGTTTGACCTGGAATACGGACAGGTCTTTGACCATCCCACTGTACGCGATCTGGTGCAGTGCGTCGATCAGGATGCAGCGCCGCACGGCGGACCGTCCCTTCCTGCCGGAAGCGGACAGCTCTGCACCCCGAAGGAAGCCGCCATCCTGCGGGACACGCTCTGCCATAACCGGAACTACCGCAAAGGCCTGCAGCCGCTTGGCACAGTACTGCTCACCGGCGCGACCGGATTCCTCGGCATCCATGTGCTGTATGAGCTGCTCACCACAGGCTACAACAAAATTTACTGCATGGTGCGTCCCAAAAATAATCTGACGCCTGAAAAGCGTCTCAAGGGCTCGCTCTTCTACTATTTTGAAAATAATTTTGCCGAAGCGTTCGGACAGCGCCTATTCGCTGTCGACGGCGATCTGATCCGGGACGAAATCGTCAGCCTGCCGGATGGCGTCAAAATTGATACCGTCATCCACTGCGCAGCGGATGTCAGCCATTTCGGCGTCGGCAACCGGATCCGGCAGACCAATGTGGACGGTGTTCGCAATGTGATTGCATTCTGCAAAAAGCATGACGCCGCACTGGTCCACATCTCTACGCTGAGCGTCGGCGGCTTTATCGAACGCGAGATGGCGGAGATCGGCGTATCCCTGAGTGAACAGCGCCTGTGGGTCCGCCAGGATCTGTCCAACGATTATCTGGAAAGCAAATTCACTGCTGAAAAACTGATCCTGCTCGAGATTGCCCGCGGCTTGCGCGCCAAGATCATGCGCGTCGGCAACCTGCAGGGACGCATCACAGACGGAGAATTCCAGATGAACCAGGCTACTAACGGCTTTACCAAGCTGCTGCAGTCCATTGTGCGGACAGGCCGTTGCCCGCAATCTTTGGCACGCAGCTGGATCAATTTCTCTCCGGTCGACGCAGTCGCCCGGGCGATCTGCCGTCTGGCGGGCAGTGCTGAGGAATATACGGTATTCCATATTTTTGATAGCAACGACCTGCCGGTCAGCAAGCTGCTCACACACATTTCCGCGCTGGGATATCCGGTCCGTACGATGGAAGACGAAGATTTTGATAAATTCATGCTGCATGCTGCCGAAGATCCGTCATTCAGCGGCGCGCTCGACGGCTTCCTGACCCGCGTGACCGGCGGGCGGCACCTGATCGAGACGCCTTGTGAAAGCGGCTTCTCTATTCGTGCGCTCGAGCAGGAGGGCTTCCTCTGGCCCGAAATTTCAGATGAATACCTTTCCACATACCTGACCGGACTGGATACGCTGGGCGCATTCCAGTAAAGCATCTCCCCATAAAAGGAGGAATCAACCATGCAAGTTGAACTTTCCGTGACTCTGTTGTGGTCACTGGCAAACAATCTTTCATTCTGGGTAGCGGCCCTGCTCACCAACAGCACACTCACGATGCGGAAGAGCAAGTGGCAGACCTTTTTGGGCTGGCTGCCGTTTGTCATTCTGCACTTTGCGGTCTGCGCAGTCAGCTATTCCTTTAACATTACTGACGATAATCTGAACCTGCTCAGCCTGCTGGTGCTGGTGCCGGCTGCGGCTATGGTGCTTTATTCAGATGAGCGTGCAGCGCGCGTATTTACCTCTGTAATGGGCGCATTGATCGCCAATGTAACCACGTTCTTCTTCTGCGGCACCACGCTCAGCTTTATCGACAACACCTCAAACCCCTATAACATGCGCACGATCGGCATCTTCCTGTGCATCAAGGCTTTTTGGTTCGCCGTGATGTTCTTTGCCTACCGCCACTTTGTCAGCCACATCGTGCAGCAGGTTATTTCCGTGCTGGGCAAACAGCTGAAAAGTTATGTGCCGATCCCGGTCTACTGTTTCATTGCCTTTGCCATTGTCAACCGGCTGACCAATACGCTCGGCATCCTGCCCGGCCTTCCGGACACACGCGTGTACTTCATCATTTTCTACCTCATTATGTGCTCGGTGTTTGTCATCCTGTATTATGAGATCTTCTCCACCGCGCTTTGGTCCTCCCGCGCGCTCAAAACCGAGGCTGAGCTCAATGTTGCCAGCAATATCCAGCGGGATATGCTGCCCAACATTTTTCCGGCTTTCCCGGACCGGAGCGAATTTGACGTCTATGCGACCATGGATCCCGCCAAGGAAGTCGGCGGCGACTTTTATGACTTTTTCATGATCGACCAGACCCATCTTGCCGTCGTCATTGCAGACGTATCGGGCAAGGGCGTTCCGGCTGCGCTGTTTATGGTTATCGCAAAGACCATTATCCGCAATCAGGCGCAGTCCAGCCTTTCCCCGGCCGAAATTTTCACCCGCGCCAACGAACAGCTGTGTGAAAACAACGGCGAAGGGCTGTTCGTCACAGCCTACCTCGGCATTCTGGACCTGCGGACCGGTGTACTGACCTATGCCAACGCAGGGCATAATCCACCGCTGATCCAGCAGTCGGGCGGCCGGTTTGAATGGCTCAAGCTGCGCCCGGGCTTTGTGCTCGCTGGTATGGAAGGCATGCGCTACAAAGAATTCCAGGTGACCCTGAAACCGGGCGACTGCCTGTTCCTGTATACGGACGGCGTGACCGAGGCGACTAACGCCGCACTTGAGCTTTACGGCGAAAAACGCCTGGAAGCTGTGCTCAATTCAGACGCAGCGCAGGGGCTTGCTCCTGATCAGCTGCTGCCATACCTCAAGTCCCAGGTAGACCTCTTCGCTGCCGGCGCGCCGCAGGCGGATGATATTACCATGCTGGGCCTGCAGTTCCGTGCATACATGCCGTCTCAATCCAAGGAGGAGCAGTCATGAAAACAATCACCGTACCAGCACTGACGGAACAGCTCGATACGGTGCTGCAATTTGTGCAGGCGGAGCTCGACCAGATCAGCTGCCCTCCCAAGATCTGCAATCAGATCGCCATTGCTGTGGAAGAAATTTTTGTCAACATTGCCAACTATGCTTACCGCCCTGATGTGGGCGATGCAACCATCCGTTGCCAGATCAGCACAAAGGGACAGCCTCAGATCACAATCGAATTTCTCGATTCCGGCAAACCCTATGATCCGCTGAAAAATGCTGAGCCGGATACTACCCTCCCGGCGGAGGAACGCCGGATCGGCGGGCTCGGGATCTTCATGGTCAAGCGTCTGATGGATACGGTAAAATATGAGTACAAGGACGGAAAAAATATTCTGACCCTGCAAAAACTCGTGTAAAACAAATCTGCGTCCGATCCCATATCGGTTCGCCGTTGCGCGGCAAGCCTCCGCTGTTTGTGCGGAGGCTTCGCCTTGTTCCGTGCAGCCAACGGCAACCTGCCAATGTATCTCCTGTACAGCCCGTTTGTTTACGCGGCGCTTCTTCCCATCCTGGTTCATCCCGCATTTCCGGAGGTAATTCCGCTTTGAAAAAGAAACTGTTTGCCGTGCTGTGCGTGCTGATCATATTGTCCGCCTTTTCTCCCGTGCTGCTCCTGTATATTTCTCCCATGCAGGACGACTCTTACGACCTTTCCATCCTCGGTGAAGATGGGCAGCCCTGGCAAGGCGATAAAGGCTGGACGGTATACACCTGTACAGAAGGCAACATCACCAAGCTGACCCCTACCGGCTACGGTGGCTATTCCGGGCTGGACTATCCTGGGCAGACCTTTTATTTTTCCCGCCGGCTGACCGAAAAGCTTGACAGCCCCACACTGCGTATTGGAGCTGCCAACCGGACCTTCAGCATTTTCCTTGACGACGAGCTGATCTATACCGATTGTCCGGAACTGGATAACCGGATCGGATATTTCACACTCCCCATGCTTGCACTCGATCGCAGCGATCCGCTGGTGGTGTCCCTTCCCGCCGCCTATCAGGGAAGAACACTTACCATTGCCCAGTCAACCAGCGCCGCCGGAAGTGATGCACCCGGTTCGGATGCCGATGTATTTCCGGCGGATGTCACGCTGTACTGCGGCTATGCCTACGAGAGCGAGCTGATCGCGCAAACGGCACGGCACCTGATCCCGGCGGCGCTTTTGTTTGCACTGGGCATTTTTATTCTGATGGTATTTCTGTGGAATGTATACTATAACCGCCTGGATGCCAGCCTGCTGCTGCTTGCATTGCTCGCATTCAATATGATGAGCCGCCTGATCCTGCAGGCACCGTTTTTCAGAAACTATTTCGGCATCCTGCCGGTTGATCTGACCGCACTGTGTCTCTATTCCTCAGCAGCTCTGCTGCTTGCCTTCCTTACCTGCCAGCATACCGGCCGCCTGCGCGCCGCGATGTTTGTCATAACAGCACTGCAGGTTGCCATTGTTTCTTTCAGCACTATATCTGAATACCAGGGGCATATCCATGTGCAGCTCTGCGCCAATGCAACACTTTCCGCCCTTCTTCTGGCTTTTCTGCTTGCCATACCGGCCTGGCATCGCGGTTCGCCGTTTCATCGC
>NBJMR02800__coassemble_1331_pt1 | contig 70879 bp, 70 predicted proteins | sample NBJMR02800__metabat2_high_PE_027 | metagenome-assembled genome bin NBJMR02800 | reverse complement strand
ACTGTCTGCTTTTTCTATTTTTACTTCTGCAGGGTCTTGGCAAAGCTGTCCTTGAGGGTGACGATGCGGTTGAACCGCCCTTCCTCCCGGTCCTTGACATAGTAGCCCATGCGGACGAACTGGAAGCGCTCGCCCTCCTTCGCGTCCTTGAGCGACGGCTCAAGCTTGCAGCCGGTCAGCTTTTTGAGCGAATCCGGGTTGAGGTAATCCAGATAATCTGTGCCTTCGGGTACGTCGTTGACATTTTCGAGCGTAAACAGGTTGTCGTACAGGTACAGGTCTGTATCGACCGCGTGTGCAGCAGACACCCAGTGGATCGTACCCTTGACCTTGCGGCCGTCCGCCGGCATGCCGTTGCCGGTCTCGAGATCAGCCGTGCAGCGGATCTCGACGATCTCGCCGTTTTCGTCCTTGACGACCTCATTGCATTTGACGATATACGCACCCATCAAACGCACCTCGCCATCCGGCTTGAGTCTCTGGAACTTCGGGGGCGGCACCTCGGCGAAGTCGCTCTTTTCGATATACAACTCGCGCGTAAACGGCACCTTGCGCATGCCAGCTGCTTCATCGCGCGGGTTGTTCGGCACATCAAATTCCTCGCACTTGTCCTCCGGATAGTTGGTGATGACCAGGTGAACCGGCTCGGTGACCGCCATACGGCGCAGCGCGGTCTCGTTCAGTTCCTCGCGAATGCAGTGCTCAAGCAGCTTGATATCCACGAGCGAATCCGCCTTGGCAACGCCCGCGCGCTGGACGAAGTCCAGAATGGATGACGGCGTATAGCCGCGGCGGCGCAGCGCACACAGGGTAGGCATACGCGGGTCGTCCCAGCCCTCGACGTGTTTGTCAAACACGAGCTGGCGCAGGTAGCGCTTGGACATAACCGTGTGCGTTACGTTCAGGCGGGCGAACTCACGCTGCTTGGGATGATGCGGCAGCGGGCAGTTGTCCACGACCCACTCATACAGCGGGCGGTGGTTTTCAAACTCGATCGAGCAGAGCGAGTGCGTGATGCCCTCGATCGCGTCCTGGATCGGGTGCGCGAAGTCGTAGAGCGGGTAGATGCACCACTTGTCGCCCTGGCGATGGTGATGTGCGCGCACGATACGGTAGATCGCCGGGTCACGCATGTTCATATTCGGGCTGGCCATGTCGATCTTGGCGCGCAGGGTCTTGGAGCCGTCCGGGAACTTGCCGTCGCGCATATCCTGGAACAGCTGGAGGTTTTCCTCCACCGAACGGCTGCGGTACGGGCTTTCCTTGCCCGGCACGGTCAGCGTGCCGCGGTACTCGCGCAGCTCTTCCTGCGTCAGATCGTCCACATATGCCTTGCCGTCCTTGATGAGCTGCACCGCGCACTCGTAGCAGGTCTCAAAATAATCCGAGCCATAGAACACGCCGCCCGACGGCTCCTCACCGGTCAGCCATTTGATGTCCTCCCAGATCGAGTCGACATACTCGGTGTCCTCCTTGACCGGGTTGGTGTCGTCATAGCGGAGATTGAACAGGCCGTTGTATTTTTTCGCGATTGACCAGTTGATGAAGATCGCCTTTGCAGAGCCAATATGCAGGTATCCGTTCGGCTCGGGCGGGAAACGGGTGTGGATCTTTTCGGTAAGACCCGCCGCAATGTCTTCGTCAATGATCTCGGTCAGAAAGTTGTTTACGTTTTCCATCATAGCGTTATCTATTCCCCCAAAAGCTGGATTAAAGTGCGTCCGCGCACTTTGTCAGGCGCTCGAGCACCTTTTCGCGTCCCATGATGTGCATGACCGTCTGCAGGTCGGGCGCATTCTGGCGTCCCGCGACCGCAACGCGGATGACCATGGACACATCGCCGACCGCACCCTTGTAGGCGTCCGGGTTGGCCTTGTAGGCCTTGGTATCCGCCGCATAGCCGTGCTTTTCCGCGATCTGCTTCATCTTTTCAAAGAAACCGTCCGGCGTGTCGTTCTCGTCAAACACACCCGCAAAATCTGTAAGGATTGCCTTTGCGTCCGCTGCGGATACGCGCTCAGGCATAGTGTAGTCCGGCTGGAACAACTCGTCGAACATGAAGTCCATGTAGCCCTTGACATCCGACCAGAGCGCGAGATCCTTGCGCGGCTTTTTACCACCGCGGCCGATGGCGAGATATGCCTTGGAATATGCCGGGTCGCGCGTAAGCAGGGCGTGGAACTGCGGGTCGTTCTCTGCGCTCCAATCCGCGATATAACCGTATACTGTGTCTGCATCCATGCGCGAGATGACGTTTTTGGACACATCGCGCAGCTTTTCGATATCAAACAGCGCGCCCGAGCCGCTCATTTTCTTGGTCGAGAATGGGAAATCGTTCATCGGCGCATCCTGATTGGCGCGGCGCCATTCCTCAAAGTTGGAGTTTAAAAGCGTCATCAGGTACTCGAGCACCGCGGGCACCGGGTAGCCTTCCCTGGCGTAGAACGTGAGCGCGAGCTCAGGATCCTTGCGCTTGGACAGCTTGCGCTTGCCGCCGGTTTCCGGGTCGATCTTCATCAGCTGGGCCGTATGCGCATACTTGGGCGCCTTCCAGCCCATCGCGCGGAACAGCTGGAGATGTACCGGCAGGGTCGCGAGCCACTCTTCGCCGCGCACGACGACCGTCGTGCCCATCAGGTGGTCGTCCACCACATGTGCGAAATGGTAGGTCGGGATGCCGTCCGACTTGAGGATGACCACGTCCTGATCATTCTCCGTGACCTCCATTTTGCCCTTGACCAGATCCTCGTGGCGGATCTTGTTCTCGATGCTGCCCTCCGAACGGAACCGCACGACATAGGGCGTGCCCTTTTGGAGCTCGGCCTCGATATCCTCCATCGGGCGGTCACGCCACACGGCGTACTTGCCGTAGTAACCGAAGTTCTCCTTGTTTGCCTCCTGCTGTGCGTGTGCCGCAGCGAGCTCTTCCTCCGTGCAGAAGCAGGGGTATGCCATGCCGCGCTGGACCAGGCTCTTTACAAAGGTCTGATAGATCTCCGCGCGCTGGCTCTGGCGGTAGGGGCCGTAGATGCCGTTATCGCCGTCGAGCGTTGCACCCTCGTCAAACGGCAGGCCGAACGAGGAAAACGCCTCAATGATGGTCTGCACGCCGCCCTCGACCTCGCGTTTTTTATCCGTATCTTCAATGCGCAGATAGAACACACCGCCCGACTGGTGTGCCAGACGCTCGTCCACCAGTGCACCATACAGGTTGCCGAGGTGCATAAAGCCGGTCGGGCTGGGGCCCATGCGGGTCACCTTTGCACCCTCGGGCAGCGCGCGCTTCGGATAGCGGGCTTCGATCTCCTCGGGCGTGGTATTGATATGCGGAAACAGCAGTTCCGCCAAGCGGTTATAATCCATTTTCTTCACTCCAAAACTTCCTGTAAGGGCAATTTTGCCCGCGATAGGAATATTTTATCACAGCGCATGTTTCTGCGCAAGGCACAAAGCATACCAATCCGCGCGTTCCGCACCGCCCGTTTTTGACAAATCCCATGCCATGGGACTTGCCGCCGCATACGCAAGCGGCATGGCGCTCCCGCCATGCCGCTTATATCCGCTGCGTTCTTTACTTTTCCGGGTCGGCGGTATTTCCGTCGGTATTATCTCCGGTCATCGCTTCGTCCATGTTGTCCACGCCGTTTTCAATAGCGTTTCCCGCGTCGTCCATGCCGTTTTCGATCGCATTCCCTGCATCGTCCATGCCATCGCGGATATCATCGCCGACTGTGTTATTGTCGTTTTCAGTCCCGTTGTTGTTCTGGTCATCGGTGACATTGTTATCCGTAACATTGTTATCCGTTCCATTGTTTTGGGGCTCGTCCGCCGAGTTGGAACAGCCGCAGGCAAGCAGCATTGTCAGCATGGCAAGTATAGCGATAAGCCTTTTCATTGCATTTCCTCCTTATGCATTTGCCGATAGTATAGGAGGATGCGCGCGGAATTATACGTTAAAATCAATTTTTTTCATATGCGAAAGCACGATCGCGCAGGTCAGCCCGGTCACCAGCCCAAGCGGCACGCTCATCACCAGCAGCAGCGGCAGATACGCGACCACCGCGCCTGTCTGCATCCAGATGATTGCCGCGATCACCTGCCCGATGTTATGCGCCGCCGCGCCTGCAACGCTCACGCCTAAAAGCGAGCAGAATGTCCCTTCCGCCCGCAGCAGCGCCCACATCACGATAAGCGACAGCAGCCCGCCGAACAATGAGAAAAGGAAAGCCGTCACGCTGCCCATCAGCAGCGAGGAGATCGCCACGCGGCACACCACGACCGCGAGCGCATCCCGCGCGGAAACGCGCGTGAGCGCAAACAGCGTCACCACATTGGCAAGCCCCAGCTTGACGCCCGGCACCGGCACGACCGCGTCCAGCGGGAACAGCCGCTCGACCAGCGACAGCACGACTGCAAGCGCGGTCAGCAGGCCGCAGAGCGTCAATTTCTTTGTCTTCAAAAAATCACGCCCCTTTTACGATACGATCGCATCGATCTCGCCCGTGTCGCCCGTCAGGCGGAGCACTACCCGGTTGGGCAGGCAGACCGCCACCTGTCCCGCGTGGGTCAGTGTTCCTGTGCGCACGCAGACCTGATCGCGGCAGTCTGCGGACTGCATACGCGCCGTACGGCCGGAGAGCACGATCACATTATGCCCGTCCAGATCGATCGTGCGGTCGGTGCTTTCAGTCAGCTCGACCCGCTCGATAAGCTCATTGTCCTGCCACACCTCGGCATACAGCTGGTCACCCGATACGCCGAGCGCCAGCACCGCCGCGATCGCCGCCGCCAGCGCCAGCACCACGCCGATGATGACAAAATCACCCCATTTGAGTTTACTGCGCATGGGTATATCCTTTTTCTTCGCCGAGGAAGGTGAAGGTGCAGACCGCACCAACCTTGTCCGTCACATGCACCTGCTTGTCCGCGGTGACGAACACCGCCGCGATATCATTTGCTGCGCAGAAGGCCATCCCTTCTTCCAGCCCCATCACGAACAGTGCCGTCGTCAGCGCATCCGCGCGGGTCGATGCCTCGTCGATCACCGTCACGCTGCGCAGGCCGCTGTCCGCCGGATAGCCCGTCGCGGGATCGAAAATATGGTGATAGCGTTTGCCGTCCTGCTCGAAATACCGCTCGTAATCTCCCGAGGTCACAACCGACAGTCCGCGCACCTCGACGGTCGCCAAATAGTCGGCATTGTTGTCCGGGTCGGCAATGCCGACCACCCAGTTGCCGCTGTCGCGCCCGGGGTTTTCGCCGTATGCGCCGATGTTGCCGCCCAGCGTCGCCAGCACGCTGGACGAGCCGTCCAGCAGTGCGGCGACCGCATCGGTTGCAAAGCCCTTGCCAATGCCGCCGAGGTCGAGCTGCGCACCGTTCAGCAGTCGCACCTGATTATCCCCCAGCAACTCGACGTTCTGATAACCGACACGGGCCAGCGCCGCGTCGATCTCTGCCTGCTCCGGGACATGTGCGTTGTCCGTATTGATCCCCCACAGGTCGGTCAGCGGCGCCATGGTCGGGTCAAATGCCCCACCGGTAAATTCTGCATACTGGACCGCCGCCTGAATGGCAGCATAGGTATCTGCACTGACCGTACACACCGCCCCATCTGCGTGGTTGAGACGATAGATGTCGCTGTCCTCCCGCGTGCGGGAAAGTGCGGGCTCAAGCGCATTAACGCGCTGCTCGCACTGCACCGCCGTGTCCTGCGCCGCCTGTTCGTCCGCACCATACGCGGTGATGGACATAAAGGTATCCATTGCGAAGAAGTCCGCGGTATAGCTTTGGGGCTGTGCCGTGCAGCCCGTTACGCATAAAAGCAGCAGGATTACCGCCAAAAATCGTTTCATATCTCGCTCCTTGCCGTCAAAAATCCGGTTTTATTATAATACACAGCGGCTGGATGCGCAAGGCCGGGTTTCATGACACGGCATCTGCTTGCTATCCGCTGCCCGGATATGGTAAGATACCGGTATCAGAGGTGATACTATGCCCTTTCTGCTGATCCACGGGCTTGGCCAGACGCCCGAAGCCTGGGAGGAAACACGCCGCCTGCTGCCTCTTTCGGACGTGCATTGTCCCGATCTGATCCATCTGCTGGATGGCGCACCGGCCGAATACAGTACCCTGTACCAGGCGTTTGCCGCATATTGCGATGCGCTGCCGCAGCCGCTCCATTTGTGCGGGCTGTCGCTCGGCGGTGTGCTCGCGCTGCAGTATGCGGCGGAACACCCCGCCCGTGTCGCCTCCCTTGTGCTGATTGGTACGCCGTACCGAATACCGCACCGCATGCTGGCCCTGCAGTCAGCTATATTCCGTCTGCTGCCCAAATGCGCGTTCCGCCAGATGGGCTTCTCCAAAGCGGATGTGCTGCGGCTGTCGGGCTCCATGGCGGCGCTCGATCCGGCCGGCTTCCTTCCGGCGGTCTCCTGCCCTACACTTATATTGTGCGGCGGGAAGGATCACACGAACCGCGCTGCCGCGCAGGAGATCGCCGCCGCTCTGCCACGCGCTTGTTTGCAGATCATCCCGGGCGCCGGTCACGAGGCCAACCGGGACGCCCCTGCGCAGCTTGCGCTGGCGCTCGCCCGGTTCCGGAATACCCATAGCTGACAAAAAACGGGCGGATGCCGCAACATCCGCTCGTTTTCCGTCTGAAGGGGATATTTAGTCGTCGTCCTGCAGCGCGTCGTAGCCCTCTGCACCGGTGCGCACCTTGATGACGTTCTCCACATCGTAGACAAAGATCTTGCCGTCGCCGATATGGCCGGTGTACAGCACCTTCTTGACCGTGTCGACTACCGTATCGACCGGTACCTTGGAAACAACAACCTCCATCTTCATCTTGGGCAGCAGCGTCGTGTCGACCTGCGCGCCGCGGTAGTATTCCGCCGCGCCGTGCTGTACGCCGCAGCCGATGACGTTGGTCGCTGTCATGCCGGATACGCCGATCGCGGCAAGTGCTTCCTTGAGTTCCTCGAACTTGGACTGCTTTGCCACAATGACCACCTTGGTCAGCTTATGTCTGCCGTTCTCGGTCGTAACCTTCGTGACCGGCACTGCCTGCTCAGGTGCAGCAGGCACTGCCATCTCGGCTGCAGCCTGCTCGGCAGCCTTGGTGCCCAGTACGCTCGGGACAATCGGCATGAAGTCCGCATAAGCAGAGGTCAGGCCATGCTCAGGCTTATCAAGGCCCATGATCTCCTCGGCCTCGGAAACACGCAGGCCGATCGTGTGCTTAATGATCTGGAACACGATCGTGATGGTCACACCGACCCAAACCGCAACCGCAGCCACACCCATGATCTGTGTGACCAACAGGCCGGCGCCGCCGCCATAAAGCAATCCGTTTGCAGCAACCTCCGTGCCGTCATAGTAAGCGAACAGGCCAACCAGGACCGTTCCCAGCGCACCATTGATACAGTGTACCCCCACCGCGCCGACCGGGTCATCCACCTTGAGCTTCTGATCGATGAATTCGATGCCGAATACCACCGCAAAGCCCGCGCAGATACCGATAATCGCAGAACCCATCGGCGTGACCACATCACACCCTGCGGTAATGGCAACCAAGCCCGCCAGCGAACCATTCAGGGTCATCGAAACATCCGGCTTTTTATAGCGGATCCAAGTGATGCACATGACGGTCACGGTCGCCACAGCCGCCGCTAGGTTGGTCGTCATAAACACGCGGGAAGCGACCTCCGCGCCGTTCCCGGACAGCGCCACGGTCGAGCCGCCGTTAAATCCGAACCAGCAGAACCACAGGATGAAGCAGCCAAGCGCGCCCAGCGTCAGCGAGTGGCCCGGGATGGCACGCGCCTTGCCGTCCTTGGTGTACTTGCCGATACGAGGGCCGAGGATGGCCGCACCGATCAGCGCGCACAGGCCGCCGACGAAATGCACTGCCGTCGAACCCGCAAAGTCATGAAAGCCCATCTCGCTCAGCCAGCCGCCGCCCCAGATCCAGTGACCGGACACGGGGTAGATGACAGCGGAAATCACCATGGAATAGATGCAGTAAGCCGAGAATTTGGTGCGCTCTGCCATGGCGCCGGAGACGATCGTCGCTGCTGTTGCACAGAACATGGTCTGGAACACCAGCGTTGTCCAGTCATACCCTTCGCCGACAACACCGTCTGCAAAAAAGTCAAACGCACCGAAAAAGCCGCTTGTCGTGCCGAACATAATGCCGAAGCCCACCAGCCAGAAGATCGGTGTGCCAAGACAGAAATCCATCAGGTTTTTCATGATGATATTGCCCGCATTTTTCGCACGCGTGAAGCCGGTCTCCACCATTGCAAAGCCAGCCTGCATAAAGAACACCAGCGCTGCGGCAACCAGCGTCCAGCCTACGTCTACCGACGTGGCAAGTTCCATAATATCCATTTCTCATTACCTCCTAAAAAAATTGGCGTGTGCCTCCGCACATTTCAGTGCAGAAACACACGCCATTGTGTATTGATTTGTATGTTTTTGGGCGATCCATCGTGCAGCAATCCTCTGGCTGCCTCCCGGATCCAGCATAATTACACGTAAAACAGGATATCCGAATAAGTCGGGAACGGCCAATACTTTTTGCCCACAAGCGTCTCCAGCTGGTCGGCCGCTGTACGCACCTTATCCATCGCTGCCAGAATCACGTCATGGTAGTAATTGACTGTTTCTCTTGAGTCGCCCTTCGGCGCATCTGCTACCGCTTTGTCCAGTACGCTGCACTGATTGTACAATTCCTCAATCAGAGCTGAGATGCGGCCAAGCAGACCTGCCTCCATGCCGCCGGATACGCCGGCTTCCTTCTTCATTTTAACCGCATCTGCCAGATCCTTTTCATAACCGATGCAGGCGGGCAGGATCTCTTCTCGTACCATATCGGACATTGTCAGCGCCTCAATATGCAGCGTCTTATAATATTCCTCAAGCAGCGCCTCCTCGCGGGACTCCATTTCCTCACGGGTGTAAACGTTATGGCGGGTAAACAATTCTACATTTGCTTTATCCGTGTAGTGCGGCAGTGCATCCGCCGTAGACTTCAGATTGTGCAGGCCGCGGCGCTCTGCCTCAGCCACCCACGCATCGTCATAGCCATTGCCGTTGAAAATGATGCGCTTATGCGCAGCGACCTCGCGCTTGATCAGCGATAGCAGCGCCGCTTTGAAATCAGCCGCACCCTCAAGCTCATCAGCGAACTGGCGCAGTTCTTCCGCAACCATGGTATTGATCATGATGTTGGGGCAGGCGATGTTGATCGCAGAACCCAGCATACGGAACTCAAACTTGTTGCCTGTAAACGCAAACGGAGAGGTACGGTTGCGGTCAGTTGCATCCTTGGTGATGTCAGGCAGAACGGATACGCCCAGATCCATCTTGGTCTTGCCGCGTCCGGTGTAGTCCTCGCCTGCTTCAATTGCATCGAGAATCCCCTGCAGTTCTTCGCCGATAAACATGGAAACGATTGCCGGAGGCGCTTCGTTCGCGCCCAAGCGGTGATCGTTGCCCGCAGATGCGACCGAGATGCGCAGCAGATCCTGATACTCGTCGACCGCCTTGATGACCGCGGTCAGGAACAGCAGGAACTGCAGGTTTTCACTCGGGTTCTTGCCCGGATCAAGCAGGTTCTCCCCTTCATCAGTGGACATGGACCAGTTATTATGCTTGCCCGAACCATTGATGCCTTCAAACGGCTTCTCATGCAGCAGGCAGATAAAATGGTGCTTCTGCGCAACGCGCTTCATGACCTCCATCGTCAGTTGATTGTGGTCGCTGGCAATGTTCACGCTGGTGAACACCGGTGCCATCTCATGCTGGCAGGGCGCCACCTCATTATGTTTGGTTTTGGAGAAAATACCAAGCTTCCACAGTTCCTCGTCGAGTTCCTGCATGAACGCGGCAACGCGCGGACGGATCGAACCGAAGTAATGGTCTTCCATCTCCTGACCCTTGGGCGGCTTTGCGCCGAACAGCGTGCGGCCGGTGAAGATCAGATCCTTGCGTTTGGCATAGTCATCACGGTCAATCAGGAAATACTCCTGCTCGGGGCCAACCGTTGCAGTTACGCGGCGGACATTCTTGCCGAACAGCTTGAGAACCCGGCATGCCTGGTTGCTGACCGCCTCCATCGAACGGAGCAGCGGGGTCTTTTTGTCCAAAATCTGACCCGTATAAGAGCAGAATGCGGTCGGGATGTACAGGGAACCATCTTTGACAAATGCATAGCTCGTCGGATCCCACGCGGTGTAGCCGCGCGCTTCAAAAGTGGCGCGCAGGCCGCCGGACGGGAACGAGGAAGCGTCCGGCTCGCCTTTGATCAGTTCTTTGCCGGAGAATTCCATCATGACCCCACCGTTATCGGTCGGGGAGATGAACGAGTCATGCTTCTCCGCGGTAACGCCGGTCAGCGGCTGGAACCAGTGCGTATAATGAGTCGCACCCTTGCTCAGCGCCCAGTCCTTCATTGCAGTCGCCACCACAGCGGCAACGTCTGCATCAATGGCTGTGCCCTCGCGCATCGTCTTCTTGAGCTTGCGGTAGACGTCCTTGGGCAGACGCTCCTGCATCACGGTCTCGTTAAAGACCATGCTGCCGAACAGCTCAGGAACATTTTTTGCAGTGTTCATGGATGGTTCGCTCCTTACATATATTAATTTTAATACCCAACAAAACAAATAAAATAAAACAGGCGCTGCGGGTCGTGTACCCACAGCGCCTTTGCTGTTTACACATTGCATTATAGTCATCCAAGCCTGCTTTGTCAAGCCCCGGCCACTACTCTTTTTTCATTTTCTGAAGATTTATTGCAACCTACTTAATTTTATTCATCAGTGTGGCTTGTTTTCTATGCAACTTGTTAAAAATGTAAAAACGGAATCGTTTACCGCTTGACGCTGCTGATCCCCTGCTATAAAATATAAAGCGGACAAAGGCGTCCGCCATAGCTGAGGATTTTGGCATTCCGATCCTCAGCTATGGCGGGCGCCTTATTATTTTGTAAAGTTTCCGCCCTCCCCTGCCTTGCAAAATAAGGCATGCGGCGGACGGCCTGCCCCCCAAGAGGGACCATTGCACATGCGCAATATGTAAGGAGGAAGCACCATGTTACAAAAAGAAGGTCAAGTCCGCATCCCGGCCGGCTGCGCGATCTCCGGCATCTTCCACAAGGACGGTGCAAGGGAGGACGGCACACGCATCATCGACTCGATCCGCACCATGCACGACCGCTCCAACGGCCTGGGCGGCGGCTTTGCAGGCTACGGCATCTACCCGGAATACGCGGACTACTATGCGTTCCACATATTCTATGATACCCAGACCGCCAAAGAGACCTGCGAGAAGGAGATCGAGCGGCATTTTGACATCGTAAACCTTTCCAAGATCCCGACGCGCCAGCATCCGCGCATCACGGATGAGCCCATGATCTGGCGCTACTTCGTCACCCCGCTGCATACCAAGCTGGCCGCCAGCCAGCTGGACGAGCGCGAGTTTGTCTCCCGCTTTGTCATCCGCATCAACCACACGCTGGACGGGGCATACATCTTCTCCTCGGGCAAGAACATGGGCGTATTCAAGGCCAACGGCTTCCCGGAGGACGTCGGCGAATACTACATGCTGGAAAATTACGAGGCCTATTCCTGGACCTGCCACGGCCGCTACCCGACCAACACCCCGGGCTGGTGGGGCGGCGCGCACCCGTTCGCGCTGCTGGACACCACGGTCGTCCACAACGGCGAGATCTCGTCCTATGACGCAAACCGCCGCTTTATCGAGATGTTCGGCTATTCGTGCGACCTGCTGACCGATACCGAGGTCATCACCTACATTGTCGACTATCTGGGCCGCAAGCTCGGCCTGACCTATGCCGAGATCGCCAACGTCATCGCAGCGCCGTTCTGGTCCACCATTGAAAAGCAGGAGCCGGCCGAGCGCGAGCGCCTGACCTACCTGCGCAACGCGTTCGCCAGCCTGATGGTCACCGGCCCGTTCTCCATTCTTGTCGGCTATCAGGGCGGCCTGATGGCGCTCAACGACCGCCTCAAGCTGCGCTCGATGGTGGTCGGTGAGAAGGACGAAACAGTCTACATCGCCTCCGAGGAATGCGCGATCCGCGTCATTTCCCCCGAGCTGGATAAAATCTGGGCGCCCCGCGGCGGCGAGGCGGTCATTGTCAACCTGAATGACGGAGGGAACAACTAATGGCTATCGATTTTCTGTATCCGCAGTACGAGGTCATCCGCAACTATGACCGCTGCATCTGCTGCCGCGCCTGCGAACGACAGTGCGCCAATGAAGTGCATTTTTACGATCCCGAGTTTCAGAAAATGCAGGTGGACGAATCCAAATGCGTGGCCTGCCACCGCTGCGTCTCGCTCTGCCCGACGCGTGCGCTCAAGATCGTCAAGACCGACCATACCTTTAAGGAAAACGCCAACTGGACGGGCAAGGCCATTTCCGAGGTCTACCGCCAGGCCGGCTCGGGCGGCGTGCTGCTTTCCTCGATGGGCAACCCGGAGCCGTACCCGATCTACTGGGACAAAATCCTGATCAACGCATCCCAGGTCACCAACCCGTCCATCGACCCGCTGCGCGAGCCGATGGAGACTAAGACCTTCCTCGGCAAAAAGCCCGGCAGGATCGAGCGCGGCAAGGACGGCCGTCTGGTACCCAACATGTCCCCGCAGCTTGAGCTCAACGTGCCGGTCATGTTCTCGGCCATGAGCTACGGCTCAATCTCCTACAATGCGCACGAATCGCTTGCCCGTGCAGCCTGCGCGCTGGGTACCTATTATAATACCGGCGAGGGAGGCCTGCATCAGGACTTCTATCAATACGGCCCGCACACCATCGTACAAGTCGCGTCCGGCCGCTTCGGCGTACATAAAGATTACCTGGAAGCGGGCGCGGCAATTGAGATCAAGATGGGCCAGGGCGCAAAGCCCGGCATCGGCGGCCACCTGCCCGGCCACAAGGTCGGCCCGGACATCTCCCGCACCCGTATGATCCCCGAGGGTACGGACGCCATCTCCCCCGCCCCGCACCATGACATCTACTCGATCGAGGACCTGCGCCAGCTGGTGTTCTCGCTCAAGGAAGCGACCGAGTACAAAAAGCCGGTCATGGTCAAGATCGCGGCGGTGCATAACGTCGCAGCAATCGCCTCCGGCATTGCCCGCTCGGGTGCGGATATCATCTGCATCGACGGCTACCGCGGCGGCACAGGCGCAGCCCCGACCCGTATCCGCGACAACGTCGGCATCCCGATCGAGCTCGCGCTCGCGGCCGTCGACCAGCGCCTGCGCGACGAGGGCATCCGCGACCAGGTCTCGGTCGTGGTCGGCGGCTCGATCCGCAACTCGGCCGACCTGCTCAAAGCCATCGCGCTCGGCGCAGACGCCTGCTACATCGCAACCAGCGCGCTGCTCGCGCTCGGCTGCCACCTGTGCCGCTCCTGCCAGACCGGCAAGTGCAACTGGGGCATTGCCACCCAGCGCCCCGAGCTGGTCAAGCGCCTCAACCCGGATATCGGTTCGCAGCGCCTGATCAACCTGGTCACCGCATGGGATCACGAGCTCAAGGAAATGATGGGCGGCATGGGCATCAACTCGATCGAAGCCCTGCGCGGCAACCGCCTGATGCTGCGCGGCATCGGCCTGAACGACCGTGAGCTGAGTATTCTGGGCATCAAACACGCGGGCGAATGAGGAGGAAAGCGGCATGAAACGAATCTATGTCAACGAAAAATGGTGCCTCGGGTGCCATCTGTGCGAATATTACTGCGCGTTCGCCAACTCGGGCAAATCCTCGATGGTCAAGGCGCTCAAGGATCACAAGATCGCACCCCGCATCCGCATCGAGGAGCGCAACAACATTTCCTTTGCGGTCAACTGCCGCCACTGTACTGACCCGCTGTGCGTCAAGGGCTGTATCTCGGGCGCGCTGACCATCGTGGACGGCGCGGTGCAGATCGACTCGGACAAATGCGTCGGCTGCTACACCTGCATCCTGTCCTGCCCGTACGGCGCGCTGTCCACCTCAAACGAGGGCGCGATCCAGAAATGCGAGCTGTGCGCCAAGAATGCATTCGGCCAGCCGATGTGCGTGCAGGGCTGCCCGAACAAGGCTATCGTATACGAGGAGAGGTGAGCGATATGAACTATGTTATCATCGGCAACGGCACCGCGGCGGTCGGCACGATCGAGGGCATCCGCGCAGTGGATCAGAACGGTCCGATCACGGTCATTTCCGAGGAGCCGTACCACGTTTACGGCCGCCCGCTGATCTCCTACATGCTGCTCGGCAAGACGACTGAGGACAAAATGCTCCAGTACCGCCCCACTGACTTTTATGAGAAAAACGGCGTGACCACGCTGCTCGGCCGCAAGGCGGTCAGGATCGACCCGACGGCTAAAGCGGTAAAACTGGAGGACGGCACGTCCGTCCCTTATGACAAGCTGTGCATCTGCACCGGCTCGCGGCCGTTCGTGCCGCCCATGGCAGGGTTGGATACCGTCGAAAACAAAACCAGCTTCATGACGCTGGACGATGCCAAGCACCTGGACGCCATGCTGGGCAGCGAAGCCGACAAGCGCGTGCTCATCATCGGCGCGGGCCTGATCGGCCTGAAGTGCGCGGAGGGCATTTATCAGCGCGTCAGGGAACTGACCGTGATCGACCTCGCCCCGCGCATTCTGCCTAACGTGTTGACCGAGGTTCCGGCCTCCATCATCCAGAAGCATATCGAGTCCAAGGGAGTCAAGTTCCTACTCGAGGATTCGGTCGAACAGTTCGAGCCTAACACCGCCCACCTCAAGAGCGGCAAAGCCGTGGAGTTTGACGTGCTGGTCGTCGCGGTCGGCGTGCGGCCGAACACCGAGCTTGCCGCGGAGGCAGGCTGCGAGGTAAACCGCGGCATCCTGACCGACGCCTGCTCGGCTACCTCGGTGCCGGATATTTACGCCGCGGGCGACTGCGCGGTGTCGCACGATATTGCTGCGGACACCGACCGCATCCTCGCCATCCTTCCCAACGCCTATATGCAGGGCGAGACCGCGGGCCGCAACATGGCGGGCGGGCATCAGGAATTTACCAAGGCGATCCCGATGAACGCATCCGGCTTTATGGGCCTGCATATGATCACTGCGGGCTCGTATGACGGCGAAACCTATCTTGAGCATGATGAGGATCACTACAAACTGCTCGTCACGCGGGATAACCGGCTGGTCGGCTTTATCATGATCGGCGACGTGGATCGTGCGGGTATATACACCTCGCTTATCCGCGAGCAGACCCCGCTCGACAGCATCGACTTTGACCTGATCCGCGAAAAGCCGCAGCTGATGGCATTCTCCCGTGCGGAGCGCGCGAAAAAGTTAGGAGGCGCACACTGATGACCACTGTACAGGCAGGACTGACCTATTACAAGCAGGTAAACGAACAGGTCCGCAGCATCAACGACAACGAGATCGCGATCGAAAACGCGATCGGCCAGCGTTATCTCGGCTGCGGCTCGTCCGGCAAAACTATCATCATCCACGGCACGCCGGGCAACGGCCTCGGCCAATATCTCAACGGCTCGACCATCGAGGTGTTCGGCAACGCGCAGGAGGCGGTCGGCGACACGATGAATGAGGGCGATATCATCATCCACGGCAACGTCGGCGACGCCTGCGGCTACGGCATGCGCGGCGGGCGCATCTTCATCCAGGGCGACTGCGGCTACCGCGGCGGCATCCACATGAAGGCCTACCAGCAGCACTATCCGGTTGTTGTGATCGGCGGCAGGGCCGGTTCCTTTCTCGGCGAATACCAGGCGGGCGGGCTGATCCTCGTGCTCGGCATCGGACAGGACGGCGCGTACCCGGCGAGCAATTTCTGCGGCACCGGTATGCACGGCGGCAAAATTGTGTTAAGATGTGATAAAGCCCCGGAGGGGCTGCCCCGTCAGGTGCTGGTGAGCGAGGCCACGGCGGACGACATGGAGAGGATCGCCCCCTACGTGGAAGATTTCTGCCGTTACTTCGGCGGGGACGTGAAGGCGCTGCTCGCGCAAAAATATTATGTGCTCTCGCCTAATCCGGAGGCAGGCTATCACCAGCTTTATACTTACGAATCCTAAAATTTACGGAATCCATTTCAGAGAGGAGCTCGGCTTTATGGACGCTACCATGAGCGAAGTCGTACAATTTATTCAGGAGAACGACGTCAAATTCATCCGTCTGGCGTTCTGTGATATTTTCGGCAACCAGAAGAACATTGCCATCATGCCGACCGAACTGGCGCGTGCGTTCGAGCACGGCATCCACTTCAACGCCTCTGCGCTGCGCGGCTTTCTCAACGTAGAGGACTCCGACCTGCTGCTGTTCCCCGACCCGGGCACGATGTCCGTGCTGCCGTGGCGTCCGGCACAGGGGCGCGTGGTGCGCTTTTACTGCGATATCCGCTACCCGGACGGCACCCCCTTTGAGGGCGACGGCCGCCACCTGCTGCGCAAGGCAGGCCGCCGCGCGCGCCGCGCAGGCTATGCCATCACCATGGGTACGGCAAGCGAATTCTATCTGTTCGAGTTGGATGACAAAGGCCATCCGACCACCATCCCGCACGACCACGGCGAGTATTTTGACGTCGCCCCGCTTGACAAGGCGGAAAACGTGCGCCGCCAGATCTGCCTGACGCTTGAGGAAATGGGCATCCAGCCCGAATCCTCGCACCACGAGCAGGGTCCGGGCCAGAATGAGGTGGATTTCCGCTACGCGGAGGCGCTCGAAGCGGCGGACAATTTTGTCACCTTCAAATCCGTTGTCAAGTCCATGGCCTCATCCAGCGGGCTGTTTGCTTCCTTCCTGCCCAAGCCGCTGCAGGGGGCTCCAGGCAGCGGCCTACACCTGTCCATCTCCATTATGAAGGACGGCAAAAACCTGTTCCACCCATCCTTTGAGCAGTCTGCCGACGGCCGCAGCTTTGTCGCAGGCATCCTGCGCCATGCGGCGGAGATGACCATTTTCGGCAATCCGCTGACCAACTCCTTCCAGCGGCTGGGCGAGTATGAAGCGCCCAAGTATATCACCTGGTCGCATCAGAACCGTGCCCCGCTTATCTCGATCCCGCTGGCGAACGGACAGCTCGCCAACCGCATGAAGGTGCGCGCATTCGACGGCTGCATCAATCCCTATATCGTATTTGCGCTGCTGATCCATGCCGGGCTGGACGGCATCGAACAAAAGCTGCCGCTCGCCCCGGCCTGCGACGAAAACCTGTTTACCGCATCCGACGCCGTGCGCGCGCGGTATGAATCCCTGCCGGCCTCGCTGTGCGACGCGGTCCGCTGCGCGGAAAGCAGCGAATTTATTGCCCGTTACCTGCCGCAGAAGGCGCGCGACGCGTTCTTCGCCGCCAAGCAGGCCGAGCACGACCGGATCGCCCTCGCAGATGACCGGCTCGCGGCGGAGCGTTCCCTCTATTTCGAACGGTATTGACCTGACCGGCCGGGCCAGTCTGTCAATACCCACACTGAAAGGAGGGACGCTGTTTGGAACGTATTCTAATCATTTCCGCAACGGAGAAATCCCATGCCATGCTCTCGCAGTTCCTCACGTCCTGCCATGTACAGGGACAGATATGCTTTGCTTCCTCCGGCTCGGAGGCGCGCCGCATGCTGGTGGATGGCATGTTCGACCTGGTACTGGTCAACACCCCGCTGCCGGATGAATTCGGCCACGAGCTGGCGCAGACCGTAACGCACGACACGATGGCGGGCGTGATCCTGCTGGCCAAGGCGGAGATCGCCGACAGCGTTTCCGAAAAGGTGGAGGATGACGGCGTGTTTGTCATTCCCAAGCCGCTTTCCCGCGTGCTGTTCACGCAGGCGCTGCGCATGACGCGCGCCGCGCGCCAGCGTCTGACCGGCCTGCAGAGCGAAAACCGCCGTCTGCAGCAGCGCATCGAGGATATCCGCGCAGTGGACCGCGCAAAATGCCTGCTCATTGAGTGCTGCTCCATGACCGAGCCCGAGGCGCACGCCTATATCGAGCAGCAGGCCATGAAGCGGCGCGTGACCAAGCGCGAGATCGCCGAGGCGATCATTGGCGGCGAGACCCCGGGATAACGCATGCGTTTTTGTGCGATACCGCCCAATGCACGCATCCTGTTGCGGCAAATTTTTTCCGCTTTTTTTCAATTGGGTAGAGAAATTTCCGCAGAAATATGATATACTATGTGGTATATGAGCGAAGGTCTGTCAAAGCCCCGCTCATATACCATTTTTTGTTTACTTCAAGGAGGGAAACCGCGTGAAGCTGTCCTTCACCAAGATGCACGGCTGCGGCAACAACTACATCTACTTCAATTGTTTTGACCAGACGGTCCCCAACCCTGAGGAGCTTTCCGTCCGGCTGAGCGAGCCGCACTTCGGCATCGGCGGCGACGGCATCATCCTGATCTCCCCCTCGGACAAGGCGGATGCGCAGATGCGCATTTTTAACGCTGACGGATCCGAGGGCAAAATGTGCGGCAACGGCATCCGCTGCGTGGGCAAATACCTGTACGACAACGGCATGACGGACGGCCGCACTACGGTCACGGTCGATACGCTCTCGGGTGTGAAAACGCTTGAGCTGACCGTGAAAGACGGCAAAATGCTTTCCGCCCGTGTGGATATGGGCGCGGCGATCCTCGCCCCGCACGACATCCCGGTGGATCTGGAGGGCGATACCGTGATCGGAGCGCCGCTTGTGGTGGACGAAAAGGTGTACCACATCACCTGCGTTTCCATGGGCAACCCGCACTGCGTCATCTTTCTGGATGAGGATATCGATGGGCTGGATCTTGCGCGGATCGGCCCCAAATTTGAGCACCATGCGCTGTTCCCGGAGCGCATCAATACTGAGTTTGTGGGTGTCCTGCCGGACGGCAGCCTGAAAATGCGCGTATGGGAGCGCGGCTCGGGCGAGACCTGGGCCTGCGGCACGGGCGCCTGCGCGGTGGGCGTTGCAGCCTGTCTGACCGGGCGCGCGAATAAAAACGAAGATATCACTGTACACCTGCGCGGCGGCGATCTGACCGTGCGCTACACAGATGAGACCGTGTTCATGACGGGCGCGGCAACGACCGTATTTAAGGGGGAGATCGAGATATGACAAAGTACATTTTCGTGACCGGTGGCGTGGTCTCCGGTCTGGGCAAGGGCATTACGGCTGCATCGCTCGGCCGCCTGCTCAAGAGCCGCGGCCTCAAGGTGGCGGCGCAGAAGCTCGACCCCTATATCAATGTTGACCCCGGCACGATGAGCCCGTTCCAGCACGGCGAGGTATACGTGACCGACGACGGCGCGGAGACCGACCTCGACCTCGGCCACTACGAGCGCTTCATCGACGAGGATCTGAACAAGTTCTCCAACCTGACCACGGGCAAGGTGTACTGGAACGTGCTCAACAAGGAGCGCGCGGGTGAATACCTGGGCGAAACCGTGCAGGTCATCCCGCACATCACCAACGAGATCAAGTCGTTCATCTACTCGGTCGGCAAAAAGACTTCGGCAGACGTGGTCATCACCGAGATCGGCGGCACCACGGGCGACATTGAATCCCAGCCCTTCCTCGAAGCCATCCGCCAGGTGGCGACCGAGGTCGGCCGCCGCAACTGCCTGTTTATCCACGTGACCCTGGTCCCGTACATCTCCGGCTCGAACGAGCCTAAGTCCAAGCCCACCCAGCACTCGGTTAAGGAGCTGCGCGGCCTGGGTATTTCCCCGGACATCATCGTCGCCCGCGTCGACCAGCCGATGGATGACGACATCAAGCGCAAGATCTCCATGTTCTGCACCGTGCAGCCGGACTGCGTTATTGAGAACCGCACCCTTCCCGTGCTGTATCAGGCGCCGATGATGCTCGAGGAGAGCCACCTGTCCGATATTGTGTGCCGCGAGCTGTCCATCGGCGCGCCCAAGGGCGATATGAGCGACTGGGTCGCCATGCTCGAGCGCATCGCGGCGCGCAAGGATCATGTCAAGATCGCACTCGTGGGCAAGTATGTCCGCCTGCACGACGCTTACCTCTCTGTCGCAGAAGCATTACAGCACGGCGGCTATGAAAACGGCTGCTTTGTGGATATCGACTGGGTCGACTCTGAGGAGATCAACGATTCCACCGCGGACAAGCTTCTCGGCGAGGTCGACGGCATCATCCTGCCCGGCGGCTTCGGCCCCCGCGGCGTAGAGGGTATGATCTGTGCGGCGAACTATGCCCGCACACAGGGCATCCCCTATTTCGGCATCTGCCTCGGCATGCAGATCGCGGTCATGAGCTATGCCCGCAATGTGCTCGGCTTTGAGGATGCGAACTCCTCTGAGTTTGACCCGGACTCCACCCATCCGGTCATCGACCTGATGGAGAGCCAGCAGGGCATTTCCAAAAAGGGCGGCACCATGCGTCTGGGCGCCTATCCGTGCAAGATCCGGCCGGACACCATCATGTCGACGGCCTACGGAGCGGAGATGATCTCCGAGCGCCACCGTCACCGCTATGAGTTCAACAATAATTTCCGTGAGCAGATCGAAAGCAAGGGCATGCTGATCACGGGCACCTCGCCCACGGGCGAGCTGGTGGAAACCGTCGAGATCCCGGATCATCCGTTCTACATCGGCGTGCAGTTCCACCCCGAGTTCAAGTCCCGCCCCAACCGCGCGCATCCGCTGTTCAAGGCGTTTGTCGCAGCATCGCTGAAAAGGAGCAAAGAACATGCAGATCAATAAGAACTACGATAACCTTGAGCAGAGCTATCTGTTCTCTACTATTGCCCGCAAGGTAAGTGAATATTCCGCTGCGCACCCGGAGGCGGATATCATCCGTCTGGGCATCGGCGACGTGACCCGTCCGCTCGTACCCGCGGTTATCGACGCACTGCACGCGGCAGTAGAGGATCAGTCCAGGCAGGAGACCTTCCACGGCTATGGCGACGAGCAAGGCTACGGCTTTCTGCATGAGGCGCTGGTCGGCTACTACAAGACCCACGGTGTAGACCTTGCTACGGACGAGATCTTCATCTCGGACGGCGCGAAGAGCGACCTTGGTAACATCCTCGACATCTTCGGCGCAGACAACACCGTGCTTATCCCCGATCCGGTCTATCCGGTATATGTTGACACCAACGTCATGGCGGGCCGCAAGGTCATCTTTATGGACGCAAACGAGTCCAATGGCTTCCTTCCTCTGCCGGACGCTTCGGTGAAAGCGGACATCATCTATATCTGCTCGCCCAACAACCCGACCGGTGCGGCATACGACCGCGCAGGCCTCAAGGCGTGGGTGGACTACGCGAACGCAAACAGCGCGGTCATTCTGTATGACGCGGCTTACGAGTGCTTCATCGAGGACGAGAACCTCCCCCGCTCGATCTTTGAGATTGAAGGTGCAAAGACCTGCGCGATCGAGTTCTGCTCGTTCTCCAAGATGGCGGGCTTCACCGGCACGCGCTGCGGCTGGACGGTTGTCCCGCAGGCGCTGATGGACGGCAAGCTCAACAAGATGTGGCTGCGCCGCCAGACCACCAAGTTCAACGGCGTGCCCTATATCGTACAGAAGGGTGCTGCGGCCTGCTTCACCGAGGACGGCATGAAGCAGATCAAGGAGACCCTCGGCTACTACAAGCAGAACGCCAAGGTACTCGCGGAGACGCTCGATTCGCTCGGCATCTGGTATACGGGCGGCAAGTCCAGCCCGTACCTGTGGCTCAAGTGCCCGAACGGCATGGGCTCGTGGGAGTTCTTCGACTACCTGCTTGAGAACGCGCATGTAGTCGGTACCCCGGGCGCAGGCTTCGGCAAGAACGGCGACGGCTTCTTCCGTCTGACTGCGTTCGGCGACCAGCAGCGCACGCTGGAGGCAGCGGAGCGGCTGAAGAAGCTTTTGGGCTGACATCCGTATAGGGGGCTTCACAAGCCCCCTATATACGAAAGGCGGTTCCAGAGAAACCGCCTTTCGATACCCGAATGACGCCGCCCAAGGCGGCTGAGTCGGGGAATCAAAAGTCAGGCACATGTCCTGACTTTTGATGGTCAAATGCGTATAACGCATTTGACCGGATTATATAGCCCTTTGACGCAAAGAATGGAAAAACGGTCGCAGCAGCGGCCGTTTTTTTGTTGGGAGGGATGGAAATGGGTATCCTGTTTATGCACAACTGCGTGCTCTGCGGCGAAGCGATCCCGGCGGAGGACGGCAGCAAGGCGATGATCTGCGCCGCCTGCGCACGCGAAGTGCGCGAGCAGTACCGCTGCACGGAAACCATCCGCGTGCCGGGCATGGACGGCTGCGCCGCCGCGCTGTACTACACCGGCAAGGTCAAGCAGGCGATGCAGCGATTTAAGTTCCATCACAAACAGCACTATGCGGACTGGTTCGCTGCGCAGACGCCTCCCCTGCTGGCCGAACGGCTGGAGGACTGGAAGCCCGATCTCATCACCTATATGCCGATCGGCTTTGTGCATCTGCACAAGCGCGGATACAATCAGGCTGAGCTCCTCGCCAAACCGGTTGCTGCGGCCTTTGGCCTGCCCTGCCGGGCGACTATGCGCAAGCGGCCGTTCACGCCCACGCAGTCCGAGCAGAAGGACTTTGCCGCGCGGCAGAAAAACGCGGCGCGGGCGCTGCTGCCGATGGGGAACGTTGACCTCTCCGGGCAGTCGGTCGTGCTGGTGGATGATATCATCACCACCGGTTCAATGGCCGCCGCGGCTGCGGATGTGCTGCGGAAAATGGGCGCCGAGCATGTGTATCTGCTTGCGCCCGCGAAAACACCGCGGAGATCATAACAAACAAAGCGTTCCTTATGGGACGTTTTGTTCTGTCAGTGCAATATCATAAATTTGCCTTTCCTCCACCCTGCCAAAGTTATCTATCATCTCAATGACCAGTTTCAAGTCATCAAAGGGCTCATCAACTGCCCAATCCACCTCGCCATATGCATAATACTGCCCGTTCTCTTCCTTATATTCCACCGGTCCCAGCTCCATGCTTTTCAGTTCTGCATCACCCCGCCGCAAAACCAGACGGCATGTTTCCGGAAAACAGCGCGGTTCATCTGTTCTTGCATTGTAGAATCGGCACTGCAGCCTGCCCCGAATAACGGTTTCTCCGTTTTCAGAAACAATAGTGCTGCCATCCTACAAAGCCTTACCCTGTTCATCCTGCCACTCGTAATCGGCCTGAATCTTATATTTGTCCTCAATCCCACTCAACGTTTCCAGCAGAAGGTTGCGCACCGCCCCGCTCCCCCGATCGGTCAGCGTCAGGTAAACAGTAAATCCATCCCGCATGGGAATTTCCGTATTTCCATAATACGCATTATCCTGCTGCAAAATGGCGCTGCATGACCAACTGTCAGCCGCACTTTGGATGGTAAACTTGGCAATTTCTCCATTTGGATTCAATTCTTTTGGACGGGCAGAAAAAGAAAGCGCCAACATTGTTTTTACCGTCTTATTTGGATCATACTGCAAATCATAAGTGATATCATAATCCAACAGAGCATCTTCCTCAGTCTGCCCCTCCTGTGGGACATATGCCAGACCTGCATTACCTATCTGATTGGACAACATTTCCATCCGCAGCGTCAGGTTTTCCATCCGCGCCCGCATCCCCTGCACGCGCACCATGGCATAGAAATTGCCCAGCACACTCACCAGCACCAGCGCGGCAAGCGCAATGATAAACCACTTTGTCTTTTTCGTCAGGACAGGTGCATACGAGACTTTCAGCCCCTCTGCGGATATCTTCACTCCCTCGGACGGCTCCTGCTCCCGGCCGGGCAGTTCCTCCTCCGGCCGCAGCAGCGTATCCACCGGCACGCCGAACAGCCGGCTCAGCTCGACCAAGTTGTCCATGGTAGGTACCGCCTGATCAGCTTCCCACTTGCTCACCGCCTGCCGGGACAGCCCGAGCTGCTCACCCAGCCCCTCCTGGCTGAGCCCCTTTTCGCGCCGCAGTGCTGCGATCTTCTCCCCTGTTGTCATAACGAACACCTCGCTTTCTCTATCCTCAGTGTGCCTGATTTCTGTTCTAAATGCCACCAACCCGGCGTTTCTTTTTGTCAACCAGCGGTTGACATGCCTCTAATCTGGCGGAAAAGCCCCGAAAGGACGTCTCCTTCGGGGCTTTTCTTTTCCTCTTAAGTAGAGTTTACTCGATGCCTTCATCCTCGCCTTCATGGCGGTTATTGAAAGCATACTCCGGACACTTTGCCTTTGCCTCTTCCTCGGTCGCATAGGGACAGGTACGGACACGTCCCTCGGTCTCGGAAAGCGCAACGCAAAGCTTATCTGTTCCATTGGCGAAGCGGCGCCGGAACAAGCACCACAGTTTTTTCATGACATAGACTTCCTTTCCTGTCGATTGACAATATTATAACAAAGTTTTCCGTCTATGTCAATAAACTTTGTTATCTTTTTGACAAATATTATTCGCCAAAGAATTCCTCATGGATGGCTCTGACCGCCTTCTCGCTGTCCTCCTCGTTGATGAGGACAGAGATCTTGATCTCCGAGGTAGAGATCATGCGGATATTGATGCCCGCCATCGCCAGCGCCTCAAACATCTTGGACGCAACGCCCGCTGACGACGCCATACCCGCGCCTACAATGGACACCTTTGCAACCTTGGTGCTGATCGAAACATCCTCAAAGCCGAGCATTTCCGCGTTGTCACGCAGGATCTGGCCGACGCGCTCCGCGTCATCCTGCCGGATAGTGAACGAAATCGACTTCTTGTTGTCGCGGCCGACCGACTGCAGGATGATATCGACGTTGACATTGTGCTTGGCCATGAGCGAGAATACCTTGAACGCGGTGCCCGGCGTATCGGCTACGTTGATGATCGCAACACGGGCGCAGTTATTGTCACGGGCAACACCCGAAACATTCATTTTTTCCATGTGAGAACCCTCCTTGACTTTGGTACCCGGGTTGCGGGTAAAGCTCGAAACGACCTCAAGGTCGACATTGTACTTCTTTGCCATCTCAACCGAACGGTTGTGCAGCACCTGTGCGCCGAGCGACGCCAGCTCGAGCATTTCGTCATAGGTGATGGCGTCCAGCTTACGGGCGCTTGGCACAATACGCGGGTCGGCGGTATAAACGCCGTCCACATCGGTATAGATCTGGCACAGGTCCGCGCCCAGCACCGCCGCGATCGCGACCGCGGTCGTATCCGAGCCGCCGCGGCCAAGGGTGGTTACGTCGCCCATCTTGTTGATGCCCTGGAAGCCTGCCACGATGCAGATCTTGCCGTTATCCAGTTCAGCGCGCAGGCGCTCTGCCGAAACGCGCTTGATGCGCGCATCGGAATAGTTGCTGTTGGTCTCCAGGCCGATCTGCCAGCCGGTCAGCGAAACCACGGAAAAGCCGAGCTTCTGGATCGCCATGGCCAGCAGCGACATAGAGATCATCTCGCCGGTATTCAGCAGAACGTCCATCTCACGCTTGGACGGACGATCGTTCAGCTCCGCCGCCTTTGCGATCAGGTCATCCGTCGTATCACCCTGCGCAGATACAACGACCACTACCTGGTTACCCGCCTGCGCCGTCTTGGTTACAATGTCCGCAACATTTCTCAGGCGCTCAGTGTCGGCAACCGAAGTGCCGCCGAACTTTTGCACAATAAGACTCATATCTGTTTCGTTTCCTCCTTATATCGCCTACCGCCATAGCGGTCTCGATTCAAATACGTTTGACCGTTGCGCCGACTTCGTCGCAGCGCAACTGGACAGCCTTCCAGTGCGGGTATTTTTCCGCACACATGGCCTGCGCGCGCGACAGATAGTCGCGGTCCCCCTTGTAAACCATCGCAACGATGGACGGGCCTGCTCCCGAAATATATGCGCCCAGCGCCCCCAGCTCCTTGGCGCCGCGCACCACGTCCTCACCGTTTTCGATCAGGCCGAAGCGGTAGGGCTGGTGCAGGCAGTCGCCGGTTGCGACGTCCAGATTCTCCAGCTGACCGGTGGTCAGGCTGCCCGCCAGCAGCGCCGCACGCGCCAGATTGTACACCGCGTCATGGTGTGCAATGGTTTTGGGCAGCGCCGCGCGTGCCTTTTCCGTGGACAGCTTAAAGTCCGGGATGAATACGATGAAATCGATCGCACTGTGCATGGGCACGCGCACCTGATGCACATGGCCGTTTTCCAGCAGAGCCACGCAGAAGCCGCCGAGGATGGCGGGCGTGGAATTATCCGGATGCCCCTCAATAGTAGCCGCGAGGTCGATCACAGCCTGCCGGTCGAGCGGATCACCCAGCAGTGCGTTTGCACCCAGAATACCCGCGACCGTGCACGCCGAGGACGAACCCAGGCCGCGCGTCTGCGGGATCGCGCAGTCCTCCACGATCTTGAGGCCGGAGAGCGGCTTTCCACACTCGTCATAGACACGCTTGGCGCACTGGTAAATCAGGTTGCGCGCATCCTTGGGCACGAACTGCCCGTTTTTATCCGAAATATCAATGCGGTCGCTCTCCTCAAGATCGATCACATTGTAAAGCTCGAGCGCAATGCCGATGCTGTCGTAGCCCGAGCCCATATTGGCACTCGTCGCCGGGACGGTAACACGAACCATCTTCGTCTGCCCTCCCCTTACAGTATACGCATCGCCGCGCGCACCTCGCCGCCGGCGTTCAGCTGTTCGATCTTTTTGTGCATATCCGCGGTGGAAAGCTTGCTTGTGCGCACAACCAGCACGCCCTCGGCAGGCTCGGTCATGCTCTCAACCGGCAGGATATCCTCCAGCGCCTTGCGCGGGCCCTTAAAGCGCACATACCACGCACTTTGCAGCGTGTCCAGCGGACGGAGCAGGTTCCTGGAGCCGTCGCCCCAGGAGATGCGGCGGCGGTGCGCTGCGTGCTCGATGCAGTCCAGCATATCCGCGACAACCGCGGAAGCGGTCGCAAGCTTGCCCGCGCCCTTGCCATAGAACATCACGTCGCCGGTCGCATTGCCGTTGACCATAATGGCATTGAACACGTCCTCGACCGAAGCGAGCAGGTTTTCCTTGGGGATCAGGTGCGGGGCGACATAGGCATAGGCCGTGCCGTCCTCGTTGCGCACCGTACGGCCGATCAGTTTGATGACGCAGCCCAGCTTATCGGCGTTTGCAACATCCTCGAGCGTAACCTTGCTGATGCCCTCGCAGGAGACCTGGTCCGGATCGAACTTGTCGCCAAAGGCAAGGTCGGCCAGAATACAGATCTTGCGGCAGGCATCGTGACCCTCGATATCCGCGGTCGGGTCCTTTTCCGCATAGCCATTGAGCTGCGCCTGCTTGAGCGCATCCGCAAAGGTGACGCCGTTGTGGATCATCTGGGTCAGGATATAGTTGGTGGTGCCGTTTAAGATGCCGCAGATCTCGTTGAACTCGTTCGCAGCAAGGCACTGGAGCATCGGGCGGATGATCGGGATACCGCCACCGACCGACGCTTCAAACATGTAGTTGACACCCTTCTCCTCGGCGATCTTCAGCAGCTCCTCACCGCGGGTCGCAACCAGCTCCTTGTTGGAGGTGCACACGCTCTTGCCCGCGAGCAGGCAGCGCTTGGTGAACTCATATGCCGCGCCGACGCCGCCCATGACCTCAGCCACGACCGTGACCTCAGGGTCGTTCTCGATCACAGAAAAGTCGGTGACGAATTTATGCCCGTAGGGCAGCGCGGAAAAATCGCGCAGGTCGAGCACATACTTGACCTCGACCGGCTCGCCGACCACGCGCGCGATCTTTTCGGCATTCATCTCGAATACCTCGTACACGCCCGAGCCGACCGTACCATGCCCCATGATTGCTGCTTTTATCATCTGTGTATCCTCCATCTCATTCTGATATGCTTCCTGCCGCACAGTGCACAGCTTGCCCGCAGGAAAATGCCCCGTTCATTCGGACGCCAGGATCTCTACTTTGCCGACTCCTTCCAGCGCTTCCGCGCGGTGCATCAGTTCTTCAACCGAATATTTCATCCCACCTGTGCGCGCAGCGATCGTAACCGACGCCTGCCCGCGCATAGGGATGGACTGGTTAACCGTCAGCAGGTTTGCGCCTGAGCGCGCCATCAGCCCCAGGATGCTCGACAGCACGCCGGGCTGATCCTGCAGCATAAAGTGGAATGTCACAATCCGGTCGGTCGTGGCTTCGAAAAACGGCCGCACACCGTCCTTATACTTATAATACGCGCTACGAGACAAGCCGGCAAGCTTGGCGGCCTCGCTCGCCGTTGCCGCCTTTCCGGAAGCGATCGCTTCATTTGCCTCGATCACCCGCTGAAATATCTCAGGCAGCAGGGTTCGCTCGACCAGATAGTATTTGGGTTGTATCATGCGCTGTCTGTCCTTCCTAAAAAGACAAGTGTCTTTTTCAAGCTTTCCTATCATACCATATAGAAGCGCTGAACGCAAGGGAATAACTGATAAAATTCCCCTGTTTGTAAAATTCCTTTTGTCATATCTGACAAGATTTCCGATTTCCGCTTGGGAACATTGCAATCCGGCCTGTACAGAACGGTCAATCCGGCCGCACGGCAGCTGTATAAACAGCATAAACACACAAAAAGGAACGGCTCGGTGCCGTTCCGCTTTTCATGCATCCAGGAAAAAAATACGCTCTACCGGCTGCTCCAGCAGACGTGCTACCTTCATGGCAAGCTCAAGCGTAGGATCGTATTTGTTGTTTTCCATGGCGACTACCGTCTGCCGCGATACACCCAGCAGATGCGCCATATCCTCCTGCCGCAGGCCGCGCGCTTTGCGCAGTTCTTTGATACAGTTCCGCATTTTATCCCACCGCTCTCACAGTACAATCACCGCAACCAGCAGCAGAAATACCAGCGCTGTACCGCTGACCACTACGGTCGCGACCAGCAGCAGGGTTTTCCAGGCTGGATACGGCTGGTATTCTTCGTCTCCCGCTGTGCTGCGCCAGCGCAGGATGAGCGTCGCGGCCGCTTTGGTCAGCACTGCAGCGAATATTGCCGCATACGCAATGTTGTTAATCCCCGCCTGCTCTACCCAGGCTTTATACAGCGCGTATGCACCCAGGACACAGAGCATTGCATAGTACGAAGCAATCAGGGCTTTCTGTTGGATCGCCTTTTCCATTTCATCCTGCTTCCGGATACCAAATCGCTCTGCCATGCGCGCAGCCTGCGGGGAAGCCTCAGTGCGCATCCATATCCCAAAGGCGATCAGCAGCGCCAGCAACAAAAAAGGCAGGACCGTTATCAGTATGGTATCCATCTTCCTGTCGTCTCCTTTACCACGCCAGCACCGCAATCACAATTACGCCGCCGGCAACACCGATCGCTGCGCTGATGCCGAAAATCCATGCAAAGGTTTTCCAAAGCGGGTAAGGCTTGTATTCCTCGTCTCCCGCCGTGCTGCGGTGGCGCAGGATGAGCACTGCGACCGCCTGCGTCAGCAGCCCGGCGAGCAAAACCAGATTACTGACCGGCAGCTTTCCCTCCTTTGCAAATACCTCATAAAAGTTCAGGCCCGCCAGCCCAAGGACCACAACGAGATATGCCCATGAGACCGCCTTATACTGGATCATGCGCTCCATTTCGTCCGCTCTGCCTGCACCATTCAGAGCACCGAGTTTCTCCGCCCAACCGGCTGCCCGCGGCGACTTTGCCCTGGCGACCCAGAACATAAAGGCAAACACCCCCGCTATCACAACAAACGGCAGCGCCAAAAGAATATAAAATTTCGGTCCCATAACCCATACCTCCTTATCCGCTTTATATGTCAAACTCTTTTTACATTTTTATCATACATTGATTACTTCAAAATGTCAAGAACTTTTGACATTTTGGCAAAGAAAAATCCCACGGGATGTCCCGTGGGATTTTATGGTTACTGTTTCTTTTCGTCAGAGGCTTCACTGTCTGCGGCTTCCGCCTTGGCAGCCGCTTCCGCTGCGCTCTCCGGAGCCTTGCCTACCTTGGCGTCCAGCTCTTCCTTGAGTTCAGTCATCAGATCCTCGCCGACCACTTTATCCGGCACGATCTCGCCGTTGTAGACCTTGACAAAGGTTTCTCCGTCCATGGTCTCGTTACGGATCAGGTATTCCGCAACGCGCGTCATCTCGTCCATGTGCTCGGTGAGCAGCTTTTTGCAGGTGCGGTACGCTTCTTCAATAATGCGGTGGATCTCATCGTCAATCTCCGCAGCCTTTACCTCAGAATAGCCCTTACCCGCCGCAAAGTCGCGGCCAAGGAAGATCTCGCCGTTATCCGAGCCGTAGTCGATCGGGCCGATCTTCTCGCTCATACCGTAGCTGGTGACCATGGCGCGCGCCATCTGGGTCGCCTGCTTGATATCGCCGTACGCACCGGTTGAAATATCGTCCATCGTCAGTTCTTCAGCCACGCGGCCGCCCAGGCAGACGACAATGTATTCCTCCATATAGGTGCGGGTACGGTATGCCTGATCCTCCTCCGGCAGCGGCATAGTGAATCCGCCTGCGCCGGACGAGCGCGGGATGATGGTGACATGATGCACCGGATCCTGCGTCGGCAGCACATGGAAGCAAATCGCGTGTCCCGCCTCATGGTAGGCGGTCAGGCGCTTGTCCTTCTCGGTGATGATGTGGCTCTTCTTCTCCACACCCATAACCACCTTGAGCAGGGACTCCTCGATCTCCTCCTGCGAGATCAGCTTCTTGTTGCGGCGGGCTGCCAGCAGCGCCGCCTCATTGAGCAGGTTCTCAAGATCTGCGCCGGTGAAGCCTGCGGTCGTCTTGGCAATATCCGCAAACTTGACGTCCGGATCAAACTGTTTGTTGCGCGCATGCACCTTGAGGATCGCCTCGCGACCCTTGACGTCCGGTGCGCCAACATAGACCTGACGGTCAAAGCGGCCCGGACGCAGCAGCGCATTGTCCAGAATATCCTTTCGGTTGGTCGCAGCGATGACAATAACGCCCTCGTTCGCTCCGAAGCCGTCCATCTCGACGAGCAACTGGTTGAGCGTCTGCTCACGCTCGTCGTGCCCGCCGCCGAGACCAGCGCCGCGCTGGCGGCCGACTGCATCGATCTCATCGATGAACACAATCGCCGGGGCATTTTTCTTGGCCTGCTCAAACAGGTCGCGCACGCGGGATGCGCCCACACCGACATACAGCTCGACAAAGTCCGAGCCCGAGATCGACAGGAAGGGTACGCCCGCCTCGCCCGCGACCGCGCGGGCGATCAGGGTTTTACCGGTGCCCGGAGGGCCGACCAGCAGCACACCCTTGGGGATGCGCGCGCCGATCTGCACAAACTTCTGCGGGTTTTTGAGGAACTCGACGATCTCCTGCAGCTCCGCTTTTTCTTCGTCTGCACCGGCCACATCGTTAAACGTGACCTTGCGCTTATCATCCTGCGCAAGCCGCGCACGCGCTTTGCCGAACTGCATCGGCCCCGCGCCGCCACCGGACTGCTTGTTCATCATAAAGTACCAGAACGCGACGAGCAGCACGATCAGGATAACATACGGCAGGAAATTCGCCCACCACGGAATCGTGGTGCTGATATAATCGACCTGTTTCAGCGTGCCGTCCCGCATCTGCTCATCAATGGTTGGCAGAAGCTGGTTTAGGAACACATCGCGTGAACCGCTGATATCGTAGCTGACTACACGGTTCTCGTCGCGCAGGTGCATGGTCAGTACCGAATCATCAATCGTGTATTGATCCACCTTGCCCTCGGTGAAATATTCGAACACATCCGAATAAGTGATCTGCTCGGTCCGCTGCGTCTGGCTGACAACATAGCTCACGCCCGCCAGCAGCAGCACCAGTATGATCAGGTAAAGGCCGAAGCCTTTCATCTTTCCTTTCAAGTTGGTTTGCCACCTCTTCCTTGTTAATCTATTTACTCGCCGCCGTAAACGCTCGGCTTCAGGATGCCGATATACGGCAGATTGCGGTATTTTTCCGCATAATCCAGCCCGTAGCCAACAACGAACTCGTCCGGGATCTCGAAGCCCAGATAGTCCACCGCGACATCCACCTTACGGCGGGCAGGCTTGGACAGCAATGTACACAAACGGATCGAACGCGCGCCGCGCGCAGTCAGAACCTGCATCAAATAATTGAGCGTCACGCCAGAATCCAGGATATCCTCAACGATCAGCAGGTCACGCCCGTCGATCGGCTGCTCAATATCCTTGATGATCTGCACCTCGCCTGAGGTTTTGGAGCCCATGCCGTAGCTGGAAACCACCATAAAATCCACGTTGCATGGCGTGTCGATCTTGCGTGTCAGATCCGCCATGAAAACGTACGAGCCTTTGAGCACGCTGATGACCAGCGGGTTTTTATCCCGGTAGTCCTCCGTGATGCGTGCTCCGAGCTCGGCCACTTTATCGGCCAGCTGCTGTTCAGTGAAATAAACCTCTCTGATATCATCCCGCATATCGTAAGCCATATTTCAGTACCCCTCTATTTTTATTTGCATCCGCGGCCCGCCCTGAGGGCGGCGCGAATGATCCACACCAATATCCTGTACGGCGATTACGCCGTATTTATCTGCGACGACCGCAAGCCCGTCCCGCCGCAGGCGGGGGATCTTCCGGTCGATCATCAGCTTTTTCAGCGTCCGGCTGCCGCTGTTTCCGTTCAGACGGATCCGGTCGCCTTCCCGCCGTGTTCGCACACACAGCGAGCCAGAATCTATTGTACCACAATCCACGCAAAAAGTATTGAATGATTTGTAAAAAACCGTGTTTTTTTCTAATGGGCACAGGCTCAGCCGCACTGTCCCCTGCCAGACTGCGCCGTCAAACGGCACAGTGAGCAGAATTTCATTTCTTTCAGCCGGCATCTCCGCTCTTTCCAGCCGCACTGTACCGTATTCCCGGCGCGCGCAGTAGCCGTGCGGCAAGTCGCATTCTGCAGACGGATCAGCCGTTTCCAGCAAGCCCTCCAGCGCCCGCACATGCTGCGCGGTAAAGTCCCGCATCGGCATGCCGCTTTGCTCCGCCAGCAGCCGCAGCGCCCGGGACCGCACCGCAGGATACGCTTCCCGCAGGGGGGCAGCCTCCCATGCGCCGTCCGGCCGCGCTGCGCGCGTCAGACAGGCTTCCGCCTGTTCACGCAGAAACGCTTCGTCCTGCCGCAGCAAGGCACCCAATCGCGCCGCAGCACCGCACACTGCCGGGTTGATCTGCCGCAGCACCGGCACGACCTCGTGACGGATACGGTTGCGCGTGTAGTCTCCGCTCAGATTGGTGCTGTCGGTCACAAAATCCTGACCGAGCTCCGCCAGATAGGCTTCCACCTGTGCGCGCTCCACGCCGATCAATGGGCGGATGATATCCCCCCGCACCGGCGGAATACCCGCAAGTCCCTTTGGCCCTGTACCCCGCGCCAAATGGAACAGCATAGTCTCGAGGTTGTCGTCCGCTGTGTGTGCAGTCGCGGTCTTCGTGCCCTGCGCCGCAGCGGCAAGGCGCGCATACCGGATGCGCCGCGCCGCAGCCTCCACGCCTTCACCTGTCTGCGCTGCCTGCGCGCCGACATCGATACGCTCGACAGTCAGCGGCACGCCCAGCCTTTCGCACAGCGCGCGGCAGAATGCTTCATCCCGGTCGGACTCCGCACCGCGCAGGCAGTGGTTGAGGTGAAAAGCGTGCACCGGATAGCCCAGCGCGAGCAACGCGCGCAGCAGCGCGACCGAATCCGCGCCGCCGGACAGCGCGACCAGCACGGGTTCACCCGCCTTCAGCATGCGCCAGTCCGCGATGGTCTGCTTTACGGTCTCCATCATGGTCTCAGTCCCCATGGATGCGGTCCGGGTTGGAGAAGGTCGTGTACTGGCCGACCCATTGCAGCTCGACCGTACCCGTTGCGCCGTGACGGTTTTTGGCGATGATGATTTCCGCGATATTCTTGTTCTCGCTCTCGTCATCGTAGTAGTCATCTCGGTAAATAAACATAACGATATCCGCGTCCTGCTCGATTGCGCCGGATTCGCGCAGGTCGGACAGCATTGGCCGCTTGTCCGAGCGCTGCTCGGAGGCACGCGACAGCTGCGACAGGCACACAACCGGCACATTCAGCTCTTTTGCCATGATCTTGAGCGAACGCGAGATCTCCGCGACCTCCTGCACGCGGTTGTCCATGTGCCGTCCGCCGACGTGCATCAGCTGCAAATAGTCGATTACGATCAGGCCGAGCTCGTCGCCCAGACGGCGGCACTTGGCCTTGATCTCCGCGACCGTAATCGCGGGATTATCGTCCACATAAATGTCAAGCCCGGCCAGTACGCCGGATGCGCGGGCGATCTTGACCCAGTCGTCGCCATCCAGATTGCCGGTTTTGAGCTTTTGCGATTCAATCAGCGCCTCGCTGGACAGGAAACGGCTGGCAAGCTGCTCCTTGCCCATCTCGAGCTGGAACACGCACACGCCCGTGCCCTTTTTATAGCCTTTAGGCTTGCCCTTAACGCTTGCCTTAGCCGCGTTGAGCGCGATGTTGAGCGCAAACGCGGTCTTGCCCATACCGGGACGAGCCGCGATCAGGATCAGGTCGGACTTGTTCAGGCCTGTCAAGGCCGTGTCCAGTGCATGGAAGCCTGTCGACATGCCCGGGATATCGCTGTCCGACTTGGCACGTTCATCCAGCTCGGTATACAGGTCCGCGATGACCTCGCTCAGCTTGGACAGGCCCTTGATCTCGCGTCCCTGCCGGATATTGTAGATGCGCTGCTCGGCCAGCTCGGCGATGCTGGACGCTTCACCGTGCGCCTCGAGCGCATTCTGCTGGATCTCGCTGCCCGCGTCCGCGAGCTGGCGCAGCAGGCTCTTATCGCGTACAATGCGCACATATTCCTGCACGTTGCGTGCACCCGGCGTGACCTCCATCAGCTGGAACAGGTATGCGCGGCCGCCCGCCTCGTCGTAATAGCCCATACGAGTCAGCATATCGAGCACCGTGACCGGGTCGATGCGCTGCGCGCCGTTGAACATGGAAAAGATGGTCTCAAAGATGCGCTTATTTTCCTCCGCGTAGAAATCATCCGCGCGCACCTGCTCGATCACCTCAGGGATGCAGTTCGGGTCAACCAGCATCGCGCCGAGCAGCGACTGCTCCGCTGTCAGGTCCTGCGGCACCTGCCGCATGAGAAGCTCGTCCAAAACCGCACCACCTTTCGATTGGAACATTGAAAATGGAGAATGGAAAATACGCGCCACGCGCGATCTTCCAATTCGCAAACCGCCGCGCGGTTTGCATCAAAACGCCCAGCTTTGCCGGGTGTTTTGATACCCCGACCCAGCCGCCCTGGGCGGCGTCATTCGGGTATCGGAACATGGTTTCTTCGGAACCATGTTCCGTATACAGGGGGCTTGTGAAGCCCCCTGTAAGCGTTTTACGCTTCTACTACCTGCACCAAAATCTCGCCCGCGATATCCTGATACAGCTTGGCCTTGACGCGGTGTACGCCGAACGTCTTGATCGGCTCTTCGAGCACGATCTTCTGCTTGGGCACGCTCAGGCCGTACTGCTTGTTGAGTTCCTCCGCGATTTCCTTGGAGGTCACCGCGCCGAACAGGCGTCCGCCTGCGCCGCCCTTGGCCGGCACCTTGACCGGGCTGACCTTGAGCTTTTCCGCCGCTTCGCGCGCCGCCTGCTGCTCCAGTGCAACCTTACGCGCATGCGCCTCGTCCTGCGCCTTTTTGACGTTCAGGTTATCCGCCGTAGCGGGCTCCGCCAAGCCGCGCGGCATAAGGAAATTGCGGCCGTAGCCTTCGCTGACCTCAATCAGGTCGCCCTTCTTGCCCTTGCCCTTAACATCGGCTTTCAGAATTACTTTCATGGTTTGACTAACTCCTTTTGTCTGCAAACTGGAATATGGAAAACAGGGAGATCTCACTTCTCCTCTGCATCTTCTGTCTCCTGATCGGCAAAATAGCCTTCAATCGCCTCTGTGATCATCCGGTCGGCTTCCTCCGGTGTGGTATTTTTGAGCTGTGCACCTGCTGCGGAGTGGTTGCCGCCGCCGCCCAGGCGTTCCATAAGCAGCTGGACATTGACCTGACCGGATGCACGTGCCGAAACCGCCATATCATCCCCACGCCGGAATGCGACAACGCTTGCCCGCGTACCAATGATGGAAAGCAGTTCATCTGCCGCCTGCGCGGCTGCAACACGGTCAACCTCTTCCTCCGTAATAGCAAAAATTACGCCCTGCCCGCAATTGCGCGCCGAGGAAATCAACTTCTGCCGCTCCATGTACTGGTCAAAGCTGGACTGGAACAGGCGCTTGACATCGCTCGCCTCCGCACCGGCGCGGCGCAGGTACGCTGCAGCTTCAAATGTGCGCACACCCGTGCGCGTGCAGAAGCCTTTGGTATCCAGGTAGATGCCCGCCAGCATCGCTTCTGCTTCCCCCGTCAGAATACTGCTGGTCGGCACCATATACTGCAGCAGCTCGCTGACAAGCTCAGAGGCCGAGGAGGCATACGGCTCATGAAGCGATACCACCGCATTCTCAATATAATCCGCCGCCCGGCGGTGATGATCGATCACAGCAACCTTGTTAATCGACTGGAGCAGCGCCTCGCTCTCCACATAGCCGGGACGGTTGACATCCACGACGATCAGCAGCGTGTTATAGTCGCACATGATCATAGCGTCTTCGGCGCTGATGAATACATCCTTGTATTCCGGCAGCGCTTCGAGCTGCCCGATCAGTTCGGTTGCCATCGTATGGTTCTGATCGACCACAACGTGCACCGGCTTTCCCTTGGCACGCGCTGCGCATACCATTCCTGCCGCTGCACCCACTGCGTCCATATCGCTGTTGCGATGGCCCATTACAAGCACCTGTGAGGAATCGCGGATCAGTTGGGTAAGTGCATTGGCGACCACGCGGCTTTTTACCTTGGTCCGCTTCTCCACTTCTTCACTCAGGCCGCCATAAAACTCAAAGGTGTAGCGGTTTTTCACGACCGCCTGGTCGCCGCCGCGCGAAAGCGCCATATCGATCGCGAGCCCGGCATATTTTGCACTTTCTTCCAGTGTATCACCGTCGCGGCCGATACCGATGGACAAGGTCGCAACGACACCTTCGTGGTTCTCTATTTCACGCACTTCCTGTAAAACCGCAAATTTGCGCGCAGCCAGTTTGTCCAGCTCGGCATTTTCAATAATGAAAATATACTTGTCGCGGTCATATTTGCGCAGCACAGCCTTGCTGTCGCGGGTCCATGCGGAAAGACGTTTGTCAATCCCGGCCAGAATATCGGATTTTTCCGAGTCGGTCGCGTTTTTCATCAGCTCTTCGTAGTTATCGATCGCGATAATTGCAATAGCCGGCTGGCGCGTCTCCGCCTCATCCCTCAGATGGACATATTCCGTGCAGTTGATGAAATGCAGCATCATCAGCTGCCCGCCGTCGCTCTGGATCAGGCTTCCGAACACATGATAGGCATTTTTCCCCATGCGCAGCTCACCGGGGAATTCGGTTTTCCCCTCGATCAGCCAGCGTGTCTCAAACGTCGGCGCGAGTTCGGTAATGCGCATGTGGCGTGCACCGGAAAAATTCCCGCTGATCTCTACGAAAGCGTCATTCGCCCAAACGATCTCACCCGTTGTCGCGAGCGCTACCATGGTTGGCAGCGGCGATTTGGTCACTGATTGCTTTATTTCGCCCCCGTCGATTACAATTTTATCCATCAGCATTTGGATCCGGCGCCTGCGTTCACTATCGCTATGCACTGAGATCACGCGCAAAATGATGCAGGCTGCCATACCGATCAGGCCATACGGAATGGAAAAGTAAAGCCCGCATGCAGCGAACAGCAGGAAAAGCACGTAAAACATGCCGCTCCCTGGCTGCAGCAGATTTGTTATTCTATGTTTCAAATTCCGCCCCCCTTTTTCCGGACGCAAATATACAGGCTAATTATAACATTACCTTGCGGCAATGTAAACAAAAATCGTCCAGGCCGATTGTGTTTTGCGCCGAAACGTGATACAGTATCACCACGACGATATTATCAGGAGGAATATGATTATGCAGTTTTCTTTTGCCCATAATAATTTCAATGTCCGCGACCTTGACCGTTCGCTTTCCTTTTACCGGGAAGCGCTTGGTTTGACCGAAGTAAACCGTATCCACGCGGATGACGGCAGCTTTATCATTGTTTACCTTGGGGATGGCGTTACGCCGCACCAGCTTGAGCTGACCTGGCTCCGTGACTGGGACCATGCATATAATCTAGGGGACAATGAGTTCCATCTCGCCTTCCGCGCAGACGATTTCGCAGCAGCGCACCACAAGCATGAACAGATGGGGTGCATCTGTTTTGAGAACCCCGCAATGGGCATCTACTTTATCTCCGACCCGGACGGATATTGGCTGGAGATCATCCCCGGCAAATAAGAACAGATCCTCCTATCCAACTTTACATACTTTTTCATAGACGCAACTATACAGCGGGTGTATCCTGTTCTCAGTACAAAGGAAAAAGAAAGGAGCTGCCAACCCCAATTGCACATCAATATAGACCTGTTTCTTACCTTTGCCCGCATGGGCGCCGTCACATTCGGCGGCGGCTACGCCATGCTGCCGATTCTCCAGCGCGAGGTGGTGGAAAAACACGGCTGGGCGACCGAGGATGAACTGATGGATTATTATGCGATCGGTCAATGCACGCCCGGTGTGATTGCAGTCAACACCGCTACTTTTATTGGCTATAAAATAAACGGCCTCTCCGGAGCGGTTATGGCAACTGCCGGCATTATTTTTCCATCTCTGGTTATTATCACGATCATTGCGGCCTTCATCCAGCAGTTTGCACATCTGACCATTGTGCAGAATGCATTTTCCGGCATCCGGATCGCCGTCTGCGCCCTTGTTCTGCAGGCGGTCTGGAAACTGGCGCGCAAAGGCGTAGTTGATGCGCCCACAGGCGTAATCCTCATTGTTACTTTTGTTGCCGTTGCCTTCCTTGGCATATCGCCGGTTATAATGGTTGTCATCGCAGCAGCAGCGGGTATCCTGCTTGGGCTGATCCGGAGGCGGCGCGTATGATTTATTTGCAGCTTTTCTGGGAATTCTTTAAAACCGGCCTGTTTGCCATTGGCGGCGGCCTCGCTACGATCCCCTTTCTCCGGGACATCACCCTCAAGTATCCCTGGTTCACACCAGAGGATCTGTTGGATATGATCGCGATCTCCGAGTCTACCCCTGGACCAATGGGGGTCAACTCAGCGACCTACGCCGGTTTTCATGCGGCCGGGCTCCCTGGCGCACTGGCGGCCACGTTTTCCCTGGTTCTCCCTTCGGTAATCATTATCATCCTTGTTTCCCGCGCGCTCACCCGCTTCCGGGACTCGAAGCTGGTACAGGACGGATTTTACGGCCTCAGGCCAGCTTCTGCCGGCCTGATCGTCGGAGCCATGCTTGAGGTATTTATCGCCTCCCTATTCCATACGGAGCTCTGGAACGGATTCAGCAGCATTACAGCTGTGTTGAATCTGCCTGCGATTGTATTCTTTCTTATCCTCTCGCTGGCGATTTGGAAACTACCCAAGATTCATCCGATCGTATTTATAGCAGTCGGAGCTGCCTGCGGGATTTTATTCCATTTTTAACCTTCCGCCAAAAGGGCGCGGGGGAACCTGCCGGTTCCCCCGCGCCCTTTTGGTCTGTTGCCGCTTACCGTGCCAGATAGTCCTCCACGATATCGCGGAAGTGCTCTGCTGCAACGCCGTTCTCCTGCAGCAAAGCTGCCAGCCTTGCGGTTTCTTCAAAAGTTGGCGCAATATCGTCAATGCTGTCAAGCTCTGCCTGTCCCCGAACAGCCGTTATCCCGTACTGCGTCCTTTCAGCCGCTTTGGTCCTGGTAACAATGTAGTGAACCATCTTTTGTACACCCCGCTTTCATCATCCGGCAGGTTTTTCCCATATTTTGTGCCCTGCCACTCATCCAGCGGTCGCTCCAATGCCAGGCACAAAGGATCACCCCGCCCCCCTTCACATAAAATCTTGCGGAATCCATTTTACGCGCAAAAGCGGGTGCGACATGTCAAATCATGTCGAACAGGAAGCAAAAATTTTCCCGCAGATGGGTTGGCATCTGCGGGAACCAATTATTTTATCAAAGCGGTCTCAATCAGCGAACATGCATCTTCTATGCAGCCCGGGCAGCTGCGCCGCATTTTGCCGTCCGCTATGCCCTTGAGCTCACGGCACAGATAGGTGCCGTTTTTCTCCCGGAAAGCCGCTGCAAGCATTTTCGTTGTCTTATAGGTCTGCGCTTTTGTCTCTCCGGGATGCGCGGTTCCCTTGCTGCCTTGCATGCCGGCGAGCATGAAGGCTGCCGACAATGCACCGCAGGTATCCATCATCCCCATGCCGAGGCCAAAGCCCTCGGCCATTTTATATGCAGTCTCCTCATCCAGCCCGAAAAGATCGCAATAGGCGCAAACTACCGCCTGGGCACAGTTGTACCCCTTGTTATGCAGGCTCTGTGCCCGCTCTGCCCGTTCTGTCATGATGTGTCCTTCCTTTCCCGCGGATCAATATTCCACCTGTGTAAAATAATACTCAATCGCGTTGAACTGGGCGCGCGCCTCAGCCCGCAGATCCGACTCGCTGTCAATGAATTTCTGATCCTCCGCATTGTCGATAAAACAGAATTCGCTTGTTACCGCGGGAATGAACAGCGCTGCTGCTGCACGGTTTGTATAATAATAGTCCCCATTGCTGCCTTCTTTGAATACAACCGAACGGATCGGCACACCCAGCTCTTCGTATTCTTCCAGAAGTGCTTCCGCCAGGATCTTGGTCGGCCCGCCGTCTTTGTCCGCGATCTGCGCCAGCACCTCCGCGCCGCGCGCGGTTGTATTGGCTGCATTATGGTGGATACTGAAGAATAGGTCAGCCGACGAGGCATACTGCTCCATCACCTGCCCCCGCAGGGAAAGCGAACTGCCTTCCTCCAGTGTATCGCGCACCATAATTACTGTATAACCTGCATCTTCCAGATAATCCTGCAGATATTGCGCAACGGACAAATTGATGTGTTTCTCGTCCAGCGACATGTCTTCACTATGCGCACCAATATCGCTTCCGCCATGCCCAGCATCGATAATGACGGTTTTGGTGCCGTCCAAATGCGAGGTGCGCGGCGGCTCAACCGGATCCGCCGGTTCCCCCTCGCTGCTGTCGTAATCACGGATGCGGGTCAAGTAGTCCATACTGCAATATCGCCCGGTACCGTTGCTGGTATCCATCAGGTGCGCCCAGCCATCTTCCAGCTCGTCCACCACGATCTCGTCCCCGTTTGACAGAATGCCAACAATCGGATAGCTGGTACCCGGTCCGGAACGCACGGACAACGTTGTGTCCACCTTCACTTGATACACGCCCGGGACAAAGGGTTCATCAGGTTCATCGTTCTCGTCCGGTTCATCCGCCTCATTTTCCCCGGTATAGTCGCGTATGCGGGTCAGGTAATCCGCGCTGCAATACTGCGATGCGCTACCGTCCTTATCCAGGATATGCGCCCATCCGTCCGACAGGCTGTCCACAATAATCTCATCACCGTTGGACAGCCGCCCGACAACAGAATAGGTCAGTCCCGGTCCCGACCGGATGGACAGCGTAGTATCCACGTTGACCCGGTAAACACCTGTTACGAAATCCGTCTCCGGGTCTTCCGGCGCAGGTTCCGGATCGGGCTCCGGCGAGAGGCTCGGTGTGGTGATCTGCACCGTGCGGGTTGCGCTCTCAAAGGCTGCAGTGAATCCCAAAGCGCCTGAGACATCGGCAATTTTATAATAATTGTTGCCGTTAATATTGTATCCTTTGATCGAGATGCCGCTGCCGTCGAGCAGCACTTTCGATGTTGACTCCTGCACACGCAGGGTGCTGACCGATGCGACGGTCATTTCGCCGCCGATGACCGTGTAATCCTCTCCCGAAACAATATTGACTGCATTTTTTGCGCTGTCCCACGTCACATCGAATGCTGACGCCGTACCTCTGAGAAGATAGGCGACATCACGCAGCTTAAAATAGTTGTAGCCGTCAATATTGTATGCCTGGGGGCTGACGGACTCGCCATTCACCTGTACCTTATGTGTGGATGCGACAACCCGGATCGCAGATGCACGTGTCACGGGCTGGTCAATCCCCAGAGCCGTTTCCGTCTGTTCACCTTCTGCGGTTGTCTGCATAGTCTGCCCGGCGGCCGGCACGGGCTGCGCCGGCTCTTCAGCAGCGGCCGCGCCGATTGCCGATATATATATTACTGCACCTATCAGCGCAATGATTCTTTTGAAATGCATGCTGACCTCCTGCGCTGCTTCAAAATGTTTTACACAATACATTGCCATTTTATCATGTATTCCAGCATGCTGCAATGCTTCAGGTACGCAAACGGCGCATTTGTAATATTACAAATGCGCCGTTTATGTTACGGTTTTACAACATTTTTACAGCATCGCCGCGCCGATCAGCCCCGCATCATTGCCAAGGGAGGCGCAGACGATTTCCGTGTTGCGTGCGTCGCTCCGGAAGGTCTGCGGCAGGGTCAGGCGCCGCAGCGGCTCGAGCAGTTTCTCACCATAGCCCGCCAGGCCGCCGCCCAGCACAATGCTCTCCGGCTGGAAAATGTTAATAAAGTCTGCCAGGCCGATCGACAGGTTGACACAATATTCGTCAAACAGCTCGCATGCGAGCGCATCGCCCGCATCCACCGCGTCGCAGATCATTTTTGCGTTGAGGTGCCCTGCATTTTCCTGCAGCATACTTTCGCGTCCCGCCGCCAGCGCGCGTTCCGCGAATTTCACAAAGGATGCTGCCGAGGCATAAGCCTCCAGGCAGCCCTTGCGCCCACAGTTACACGGTTCGCCGTCCCGCCGGATCACAATGTGCCCCAGCTCGCCCGCAATGCCGTTGCAGCCAGTGTACAGTTTACCGTCAATAATGATACCGCCGCCCACGCCTGTACCGAGCGTGACCATCAGCATACTGCGTGCGTTTTTTGCCGCGCCCGCAGTCGCCTCGCCCAGTGCTGCACAGTTTGCATCGTTATCCAGCTGTACCGTGCATCCAAACTCCGGGCGGAATGCATCTGCAAAGCAGACGTTGCTCATTCCCAGGTTGGTGCCGAATTTGAGTGTGCAGGTTGCCTTATCAAACGAGCCGGGAACGCCGATGCCGATGCTCGTGATGGCGTCGGGCGCTGCGCCACCCTCGCCGCACAGCGTCAGCGCCAGCTGTTTCATGACCGCGCACAGTCCGGCAGCGTCCCCCGTCGGGGTAGGGGCGCTCTGCTTGCACAGCAGGGTACCGTCCTCCCCGCACAGCGCCGCCTTAACTGTCGTACCGCCCAAGTCTATACCAATCCTCATGATTATTCCTCCCTTTTCTTGTTTACGAAAAAATACGCAGGCCCCGCCCGCGGAAATACGCGTCCAGCCGCTCCACGCTGCTGTTGATCACCAGCTCTTCCGGAAAGCCGACCTCCTCGAGCATCTCAAGCGCTCCTTCCACATGACCGACGCGGTAGCAGATATGGCTGTCGCTGTCGACCGCGATCGGAACCTCATACTTTTTGCACAGGCGTGCAATATCTGCGCAGTTTTCCCGGCTGCCCTTGCGGATGTTCAGCGAAGCGTTGTTGATCTCCACGATCTTGCCATGCTCGTTGCAGCGGCTGATGATGTACTCATGGTCAAAAGGGAAATTCGCGTTTCCCAGATGGCCGAAGGCGTTAACGTAGGGATTGTACAAAATCGCCTCCAGCGCCTGCGTATGGATGGTTTTGTCCGCCGGCGGGAACAGGCACTCGTGGAAGGATGCCAGCGCGAACTCGACGGGCCTCAGGCTCTTGTTCGACATGACGTTGATCCCGCCCGCAGGAGCGGTGATATCGAATTCAATGCCGCGGATCACGGTAACGCCCTCGATCTGCCGCGGAATCAGATCCAGATTGGAAAAATGCCACTCGTGCGGCCCGTCCGGGTTGGTGGGGCCATGGTTGGTGATCGCGATGGCCGCCAGTCCGCGTTCTTTTGCCGCGTGTACCATTTCGGTCAGTGTACTGAATGCATGGTCGGTCACATTCGTATGTGTATGAAGGTCTGCGATAATCTGCATGGTAACTCCTTAAAGAAAATTTTTTGCCGCCCCGCGGCACATATTCAAATCAGGGGATTGCAGCGCTGCCGCAATCCCCATAAAAAGCCAAGCAATGCCGGGCTTTGGGCCGTAACCCACTCAGCTTTTTGCCGCTGTACAGTATTGGGATGAGCATATCCCCCGGCTCTGCCGCCCCGGGCAGTATCCTGGGAATATCAAAATCCGGTTTCTACAGAACCGGATTTTGTATATACGCGGGATTTGGATTCCCCCCATATATTAGTTCCCGTACTGCTTGAGCATTCTCTCCTGCAGTTCCTTGGCCGCGTTAAAGCCCATCTTTTTCTGACGGTCGTTCATCGCCGCAACCTCAATGATCACAGCGAGGTTCCGGCCGGGCTTGACCGGGATGGTCAGACTGGGTACCGCAATATCCAGAATACTGGTGGTCTGGTTGTCCATGCCCAGGCGGTCGTACTGCTTACCGTCCTCCCAAGGCTCGAGATTGATGACCAGCTCGACCTTTTCGGTCATCTTGATCGCGCCGATACCGAAGATGCGGCGCACATCCACGATGCCGATGCCGCGCAGCTCGATAAAGTGGCGGATAACCTCGGGCGCGGTGCCGACCAGGGTCTTGTCCGACACGCGCTTGATCTCGACCGCATCGTCCGCGATCAGGCGGTGTCCGCGCTTGACCAGCTCGATGGCTGTTTCGGACTTGCCGACGCCCGAATCGCCCAGCAGCAGCACGCCTTCGCCGTAGATCTCGATCAGCACGCCGTGCAGTGTCACGCGCGGGGCGAGGTTGACCTTCAGAGAAGCGATGATCGCGCTCATAATCGTGGATGTAAATTCATTGGTACGCAGGATAGGCACGCCGCACTTCTCCGCAGCCGCCATGCACTCGGGAAAAATATCAATATTGCGCGATACAATCAGCACCGGGATACCGGTCGAAAACAGGCGGTCAAAGCAGGCAAAACGGGCATCGGGCTCCATGCGTTCCACATAGCTGGATTCCACCTTGCCCATGATCTGGATACGGTTGGGGTCAAAGTAGTCGAAAAAGCCGGCCAGCTGCAAGCCGGGACGGTTGACGTCGTCCTTTGTGATCTCAGTTTTTTCAAAGCCCTCCGGTCCGTAAACGACCTCAAAGTTGAATTCCTGGATCAAATCCCCCAAACTGACACCGAACTCTTTTAACTGCATATCATGTACTCCCTTCCGCGACGGCAGGTATTTAGATGAATGTATTATACCTCCATTCCCCCCGTTTTTCAACGATTTCCGCCATGCCTGCGCCAAAACTTGAAAAAACCTACTTCCAGCAAAAAAATTGCTTGCAATTTGTACTCCGTTATGGTATTATAATATCCGTTATGCAATGCACAAGAGAAGGAGGTGCAGGAAAATGGCAAAGTGCGATATTTGCGGCAAGGGCGTGACCTTTGGTATTCAGGTCTCTCACTCTCATCGTCGTTCCAACAGAACTTGGAAGCCGAACGTTCGTCGTGTGAAGGCTCTGGTCGACGGTACTCCCCGCCATATCAACGTATGTACTCGGTGCCTCCGCTCCGGCAAGGTAACCCGCGCGATCTGATCTCCGCGCATTTACGTTGAGGTTTGCAAGGCGCTCTGCTCGCAGGGCGCTTTTTTACTGCCTATTTCTGTTCTCGGTAGGTGATCCCTATGAAAAAGGCTTTCCGCCCCGCGTTCGCGGTGACCATACCGGTGCTTTGCGGCTACCTGTTCATCGGCTTCGCGTTCGGCGTGATGCTGCGCGATGCGGGCTTTGCCCCGCCGTGGGCGTTCCTTTCCAGCCTGACGATCTACGCCGGTTCGGGCCAGTACCTGCTGGTATCCCTGCTGGCGGCAAACGCGTCGCTTGTTACAGTTGCAGTCATGACACTTCTGCTCAACTGCCGCCATATTTTTTACGGCCTGTCCTTTCTTGAAACCTTCCATCAGATGGGCCGCAAAAAATGGTACATGATCTTCTCGCTGACCGACGAGACCTATTCCCTGCTGTGCTCGCTTAATACGCCTGAAGGGATTGACCCGAACGCCATGCGCTTCTGGATCGCCCTGCTCGACCACAGCTACTGGATCTTCGGCTCGGTCATCGGGGCGGTGATCGGCGGCGTGCTGCCGTTTGACTCGACCGGCATCGACTTTGCCATGACCTCGCTGTTCACGGTCATCTTTGTCGAGCAGTGGATGAGTGCCAAGTGCCACATTCCCTCCTTCCTCGGTCTGGGCGCGGCGGCTATCTCGCTTGCGATCCTCGGTCCGGACAACTTCATCCTTCCCGCGATGATCGCGATCTGCGTCATGCTGGTTGCCCTGCGCGGCAGGCTGGCAAAGGAGGTGGCGGAATGAGCGCCGGAAAAGCGCTGGCGATGATCCTTGTCGCCGCCGTCTGCACCTTCGCGACCCGCGTCGCCCCCTTTCTGTTGTTCAACGGCAAAAAGCCCATCCCGCCAATCGTGCGCTATCTGGGCGAGGCACTGCCGCCCGCAGTCATCGCGCTGCTGGTGGTATACTGCGTCAAGAACGTGGACTGGCTTGCGGTGCCGCATGGCGCGCCCGAGCTGCTCTGCATCGCCGTCACCACGCTGCTGCACGTGTGGAAGCGCAACAACCTGCTGTCCATCGGCGTGGGCACGGTACTTTATATGTTCCTGGTGCAGACCGTCTTTATATAAGGTAGAAGATCATGAACATTCACCCTGTCAACGAACGCACGGACGCGCTGGTTGCCGTCCTCACAGATATCTGGGAAGCCTCGGTGCGCGCGACGCACACGTTCTTGACCGAAGTCGATATCGCTGCTCTGCGGCAATATGTGCCGGATGCGCTCTGCGCGGTGGAGCACCTGACCGTCCTTCTGGATGACAACGGCCAGCCTGCAGGCTTTTGCGGCGTGGACGGGCGGCGGCTGGAAATGCTGTTCCTCCACCCGGATATGATCGGCAAGGGCGCAGGCAGGATGCTCGTGCAGCACGTTTTTGATACTTATCAGGTAAACGCCGTCTGCGTCAACGAGCAGAACCCCAATGCGGCTGCATTTTACCGGCGCATGGGCTTTGTGCTCGACCATCGCACCGAGCTGGACGAGCAGGGCCGTCCATTCCCGCTGCTGTATCTAAAACGAAACTGACTGCAAACCCGCACGTTTTTCCGTGCGGGTTTTCGTTTTTCCCAAGTGGGAAATGTGGTACAATAGTCCTGACTGAAAAGGAGTGTCTTATGGAAACGATCATTCAAATCCTTGCCCGTGAGCTCGGGCAGAAGGAACAATATGTGGAAAACGTGGTCAAGCTGCTCGACGACGGCAACACCGTACCGTTTATCGCGCGCTACCGCAAGGAAATGCACGGCACGATGGACGACCAGACCATCCGCCAGCTGGCCGACCGGCTTGCCTATCTGTGCGGGCTGGACGAGCGCCGCGCTGAGGTGCGAAATGCGATCGAGGCACAGGGCAAGCTGACGCACGAACTGGCTGCTGCCATTCAGGAGGCACAGACGCTCGCAGCGCTCGACGACCTGTACCGCCCCTACCGTCCCAAGCGGCGCACCCGCGCGTCCATCGCGCGAGAAAAGGGACTGGAGCCGCTTGCGGCGGCCATTCTCGCGGCGCGCACGCCCTCCCCTGCGCTTGAAGCGCTGGCAAAGCCCTATATCTACCCGGAAAAGGGTGTGGAGACCGCCGAGGATGCGCTCGCGGGCGCGGGCGACATCATCGCGGAGGATCTGTCGGACGATGCAAACCTGCGTGGCCGCCTGCGCGCGCTGCTGCACCGCACCGGCGTGCTCAAAACCGTCGGCACAGACGAGGATGACACCATCTACACCATGTACCACGACTTTTCTGAGCCGGTGCGCCGCCTGCAAAGCCACCGCGTGCTCGCGATCAACCGCGGCGAAAAAGAGGGCAAACTCAAGGTCGCGCTGGAAGCAGACGAAAACGAGGCGATCGCCGCCGTCACCCGCGCGGCGCTGCATCCCAAAAATCCGTTCGGCGACTGGCTGCGCGCGGTCTGCGCGGACAGCTGGAACCGCCTGCTGTTCCCCTCGCTCGAGCGCGAACTGCGCAGCGAACTGACCGACGCGGCAAACGAACAGGCCATCCGCACCTTTGCGCTCAACCTGCGGCCGCTGCTTATGCAGCCGCCCGTGCGCGGCCGCGTGACGCTCGGCTTTGACCCTGCCTACCGCACGGGCTGCAAGCTGGCGGTTGTGGACGCGACCGGCAAGGTTCTTGAGACCGCGGTCATCTACCCCACCCCGCCGCACAAGAAGACCGAGGAGGCAAAGAAGGTGCTCCGCCGCCTGTGCGACAAGCACCACATCACCTGCATCGCCATCGGCAACGGCACAGCCTCCAAGGAGAGCGAAATCTTCGTCGCGGACTTCATTAAGGAGTACGGTGGCGGCATCGCGTACATGGTCGTGTCCGAGGCGGGCGCGTCTGTGTATTCCGCGTCCAAGCTGGGCGCGGAGGAATTTCCGGATTTCGACGTGTCGCTCCGCTCGGCGGTGTCCATTGCGCGGCGCTTGCAGGACCCGCTCGCTGAGCTGGTCAAGATCGACCCCAAAGCCATCGGCGTGGGCCAGTACCAGCACGACATGCCGCAGGCGCGCCTGTCCGAAGCGCTCGACGGCGTGGTCGAGGACTGCGTCAACGCGGTCGGCGTGGATCTGAACACTGCCTCGCCCGCGCTTTTAAGCCGCGTTGCAGGCGTTACCAACACGGTTTCCAAAAATATTGCCGCTTACCGCGAGCAAAACGGCAGATTTGAAAGCCGCAAGCAGCTTCTAAAGGTCAAAGGGCTCGGCCCCAAGGCGTTCGAGCAGTGCGCGGGCTTTCTGCGTGTGCCGGATGGGGCTAATTTGCTCGACCGCACCGGAGTACACCCTGAGGCATACGAAGCTGCCGAGACCCTGCTGACGCTGTGCGGCTACACCGCCGAGGATGCGGCGCAGGGCAAAATCAGCGAGCTGCCTGCACGGGTCAAACAGCTCGGCGCAGCGGATACTGCAAAACGCTGTGGCGTGGGTGTACCCACGCTGAACGATATCGTAGACGAGCTCATCAAGCCCGGCCGCGACCCCCGCGACGAGCTGCCGCCCCCGATGCTGCGGTCGGACGTGCTCGACTTGAATGACCTCAAGCCTGGCATGAAGCTCAAGGGCACAGTGCGCAACGTGGCCGACTTCGGCGCGTTTGTGGACATTGGCGTGCATCAGGACGGATTGGTGCATATCTCCCAGCTCTGTAACCGGTATGTCAAGCATCCGTCCGAGGTCGTGACCGTAGGCGATATCGTGGATGTGGCCGTGCTGTCGGTCGATCCCAGGAGCCACCGCATTGCGCTGACCATGAAAAATGTGAAGTAAGACCTCAATATACGACAAAGGGAGCACCCCGCGGGTGCTCCCTTTCGTTATCCGTTACTCTCTATCCTTTTATCTTACCAAATCAGCCCGAGTGTCAGCATGTCAGACACGGTCGCCAATAGGATCACCGCGACCCAGCACGCGAGCGGATACGCCCTCTGGGCGCCTCCCTGCCGCTTGGGGGCAAGGCGCGGGCAGGCCCGCAGCAGCAGTTTCGCCAGCGCAAACCCGACCGCCGCGCCCGCAGTGTTCAGGAGCAGGTCGTCCACCGAGGTCACGCCGCCTGCGATGATCTGGATCAGCTCAATACTGAGCGATACGCCGAACCCGAACAGGATGGTGCGCTTTGCGCGCCCGAAATACCGCCAGAACAGCGGCAGCAGGAACCCTAAGGGCGCGAGCAGCGCCGCGTTGCCCGCAATGTTCGCCGCCACACCCAGCCCGGGAGCACCCGGGTCATTCAGTATCGTAACGATATCGGCAAACGGGATCAGCTCGAGCCGCGGCTCCGGCAGGTTGCCCGCCAGCAGCTGGTAGAGCGAGGGGCCGGTCACCAGCCCCACACCCATCAGATACACCAGCAGCACAATCGCGCCGCACACATCGCGCTTTTTCATGATACTGCCTCCGCAGTCGACGCTATGCCGCTCTCCGGCGTACTGTCACTTACGCCGTCCGGACGGTACTTGTCAACGATCTCGGATGGCCAGTCCTCCGCCAGATAGGCCAGCATAACCATGGTGTCATCCCGCAATTGGGCAGTAATCACGACGGTATAATCTTCCCGGTTGGCATACTGGCTGTCACTCCGGTAATCCACCATCGTTTCGTCAATACCATCTGTGAGCAGCGCCTGCATATCCGCGCGGTCGGTTACCTGAACCGTCTGCCACTCTGTCGCATCCAGTTCGACCTTCACCCCATATTCGATCTGGATCGAGAGAACCTCATCCACGCTGTACGGTACCGGAGTCAGTCCGGTCTGCTCTTCGAGCAATGCAAGGGTTTTGGTATCCGCCTCGGTCACATATGCCTCGCCATCATAGTTGTAATTTCCTTCTTCATCCAGATAGTACAGGCTGAGGAACATGACCGGCTTACTGCTTCCCGTCCGGCTGAGCGACTCTTCGCGCAGGGTGGTTACGACCTGCACCAGCTTTTCCGGGTTGGACAGCTCTACCGAGGTCATGCCGCCCGCTGTATGCGCGCGGACGTCAATCAGGGGCCGGCGGTTCGGGTCGGTCGAGGCTTCGTCAAAGCGGAACAGCGGCCACTTTGCGCGCTTATATTCCTCGGACTGTTCGATCTGCGCGAGCAGCGCATTAACCTCGTCCGTTTCGGGCACCGTATAATAGCGACGCACCGTGCGGCCACCCAGCTGGCAGGCGACTGTCACGCCGCGGTAGAATTCAGCCTGCGGCGCTTCCCCCTCCACATACTGCACGCCGATCTCCATCAGGCGGTACACCGCGTCGATGTTCGACGGGTCGGTCAGCTGCGGCGTAGTTACAACGTTAATGTCCACCGCTGTGATGTCCTCGCGGTCAGGCAGCCAGGTGTCGTAGCCGGTGACATCGAACTGCATCGCGAGCATGCCCGCGAACAGCACCACCAGAATGGCCAGCAGGTGCAGCGGCTTGGCGAAGATCGCGCGGAAATCAAACGCATAGATAATCTCAACAATCCAGTGGAACAGCACGGTGCCGATCACAAGCCCCGGCCAGAACCAGAAATTTCCTGCCATCACACCAAACAGCCAACCGAAGGTCGCACCGATGACAAGGCACATATACACCTTGATGGGCAGCTTTGCAGGTTCGAACGCGAGCGCGGTGCCCGCCCGCTCGCTCTTGCGGATACGGAACAGGAAAACAGCCAGCGCGGTCACGACCACAGCGGCGATCAGATAGCCGATCAGCAGGCCGAAAGCCGGTTCGCCGGGCTGCGGGACGCCCATGACCCGCTCGCCAATATAATGCGTGCCGTGCAGCACGAAATACAGAACCACCGGAGTCAGCTTCATTGCAGTCTCCAGCAGCCCCCCGGTGTTGGAGGTATAAGTCTCATAAAACTTCTCAAACAGACCAATCTGCAGCATGCCGAGCAGCAGGGGCGAGAAGAACACCCACACGAGCAGCAGCAGGGTGATGATCGTGTTGCCGCAGACAATGGTGGTCAGCACGGTCAGCGCATAAATCAGCAGGAACATGATCAGGTTGCACAGCACCGCGCCGCCGATCTCGTCCCAACGCACTGCCTCGCCGCAGCCCATCGCATAGGAGCAGGCGACCGTAACAGCCAGCATGACAAAATAGGTTGAAAACGTGCAGACAACGCCGGTCAAAAAGTTGTTTGCAAACAGGCGCGTGCGCGAAATCGGCAGGCTGTGGTAAAAATCCACCTTCTGGCGGGAATGCAGGTAGGCGAACATCGACACGCCGCACACGACCGCCAGCACAATGAATACGATCTTGACAAACAGGTTGCCGCCGCCGAGCAGGGATGCAGCGTTGTTCATCGAATTCTGCCAATTTAGCGCGACATTTGCCTGTGACAGTTCCTTCAGTCCCTGCGCGCGCTGCTCGAGCGCGTTCTGCATGGTCATCAGTGTAGGCAGCAGCAGGCTCAGGAAAAAGCCCACGCCCGAGAGCACCAGCGCCCACAGATTGCGGCGCATGCTGTTCCCCAGCAGACCCTTAGAAGAGAAGCTTTTTGATGTCATAGCCTGCCACCTCCGTTTCATTGATAAAGATTTCCTCCAGCGTCAGCGGCAGCAGCTCGCAGAAACTGGGATTCATAGCGTTCACCTTTTCCATCAGCTCCTCGCGGCTGCCGCGCGCGGTCAGGGTATAGAGTGAGCCGCGCCGGTCGAGGCGCATCACATCGATGCCCGCCCATGCGTTCTCAGGCAGCTCCTCAGTGAAAATGCACTGCATTTTGAACATGCCGAGCTTCATCTCGTCCAGATCACGCGAGAACAGGATGCCGCCGCGGTGCAGCAGGCCGACATGGTCGCAGATGTCCTCGAGCTCGCGCAGGTTGTGCGAGGCGATGACAGGCGTCAGGCCGCGGCTCTCCACATCCTCGGCAAACAGACTCTTGACCGTCTGCCGCACGACCGGGTCAAGGCCGTCGAACGTCTCGTCGCAGAACAGGTAGTCCGTACCCGCGCACAGGCCGCAGATGACCGAGACCTGCTTTTTCATGCCCTTGGAGAACGTGCGGATCTTGCGGTTCTCGTCCAGGCCGAAGCCCGCCATCAGCTTGCGGTAGCGTTCCTCGTCAAACCGGCGGTAAAACCGCTTGTAATAGTTTTTCATCTCCGCGGGCGTGCTGTTCGGGAAAAAGAACTGCTCGTCAGAAATGAAGAAAAACCGCTCCTTGAGCGCTATATTTTCAAAAATATCCGCCCCGTCGATGCGCACCGCGCCCTCGTCCGGGGACAAAATACCTGCCAGCATGCGCAGGAAGGTCGATTTGCCCGCGCCGTTCGAGCCGATCAGGCCGTAGACCGAGCCGTCCCGCACCTCTGCGCAGACATGATCGACCGCGGTGATATCGCCAAAGCGCTTGGTCGCGTTTTCAGCCGTAATCATGCCCTATCCTCTCCTTTCTTCTCGATCCAGCCGTGCAGCTGGTCCTCGGTCGCGCCGAGCGTGCGCGCCCGGTCCGCCAATGCGCCGATCTGTGCACCGATCTCCTCCAGCCGGTTCGCACGCAGCGCCTCCATGTTATCCGAAATAAAGTTCCCCCGCCCTTTGGCCGCGTAGATCACGCCGCGCCGTTCCAGCTCTCCGTATGCGCGCTGGATGGTGTTCGGGTTGATCGAAAGCTCCATCGCCAGCTGGCGCACGCTTGGGATCTGGGTATCCGCGGGCAGCGCCCCGCGCAGCGCAAGCTCCTCGATGCCGTCCACCACCTGCTCATAGATCGGCCGTGGGTCCCGATAATCTATTTTTATCACATCGCGCGTCTCCTTTCCGTTGTGTTCTATCTGTACTGTATGTCTTAGTACACTTGGAGTATAACAAAGCTTTCCGTTTTTGTCAATCGCTTTTTGAGGTCGCTTGTGATATAATCATTGAAAAAGACCGATTGGGAGGCTCTCATGGTACATTTGGGAAACGACTGGGACGATATCCTCGCCGACGAATTTGAGCAGGAATATTACAAGCGCATCCGCTACTGGCTCAAAAAGGAATACGCCGAGCAGACGATCTATCCCCCGATGAACGATATTTTCAACGCGCTCAAGTACACCGCCTATGCGGACGTCAAGGCGGTCATTTTAGGTCAGGACCCCTATCATGGCCCCGGCCAGGCACACGGGCTCTGTTTTTCTGTGCAGCCCGGTGTGCAGCCGCCCCCGAGCCTGCAAAACATTTTCAAGGAACTGCACGACGACCTCGGCATCCAGCCGCCCAGGGACGGCACATTGACAAAATGGGCTGCGCGCGGCGTACTGCTGCTCAACACCACCCTGACCGTGCGGCGCGGGCAGGCCAACAGCCACAGGAATATCGGCTGGACGACCTTCACCGACCACGTCATCCAAAAGCTCAACGCGCACGAGCGCCCTATTGTGTTTCTGCTCTGGGGCGGAAATGCACGCAGCAAGAAAAGCCTGATCACTGCGCCGCAGCACCTGGTGCTCGAGTGCGCGCACCCGTCGCCTCTGTCGGCATTCAACGGCTTTTTCGGCTGCAAACATTTTTCCAGATGCAACGCATTTCTGGAAAGCAACGGCATCGAGCCGATCGACTGGGACCTGAATCACGAATAAATGCATGAGCAAAGCGGGAGGTTGTCCGACGGACAGTCTCCCGCTTTGTGTTTTGCCTATGACTGTGATTTTTCGAGCAGTTCCATGAACTCCTCTCCCGTAATGGTTTCCTTTTCCAACAAATAGTGCGCCAGCCGGTGCAGCGCTTCCATATTTTCCTGTAGAATGCTGATTGCCTTTTCGTGTGCGGTCTTTACCGTCTGCACGACCTCCTCGTCGATCTTTGCAGCAGTCTCCGCCGAGCAGGCCAGGGACGTATCGCCGCCAAGATACTGGTTCTGCACGGTCTCGAGCGCCACCATGTCGAAGCTGCGGCTCATGCCGTAGCGTGTGATCATGGCGCGGGCGAGCTTGGTAGCCTGTTCGATGTCGTTGGAGGCGCCGGTCGTGACCGAACCGAAGATCAATTCCTCTGCCGCGCGTCCGCCGGTCAGGGTCGCAACCTTGTTGGCCAGCTCTTCCTTGCTCATCAGATAGTGCTCGCCCTCATCCACCTGCATGGTGTAGCCCAGCGCGCCCGAGGTGCGCGGCACAATGGTGATCTTGGTGACCGGAGCGGAATTACTCTGCTTGGCGGCGACCAGCGCATGGCCGATCTCGTGGTAGGCAACGATCTCCTTCTCTCTTGCGCTGAGCACGGCGTTTTTGCGCTGCGCACCCGCGATGACCGTCTCTACGCTCTCCTCCAGATCCGCCTGCTCGACCGCCCTGCGTCCCATGCGCACGGCACGCAGCGCCGCCTCGTTGATAATATTCGCAAGATCCGCCCCCGATGCACCCGAGGTCGCACGCGCAATTGAATTAAAATCAATATGACCGGACATGATGACGTCTTTGGCATGCACCTTGAGGATCGCGATGCGTCCCTGCAGGTCGGGCAGCTGCACCGGGATGCGCCGGTCAAACCGGCCCGGGCGCAGCAGTGCCGGGTCGAGCGATTCCGGCCGGTTGGTGGCTGCAAGGATGACGACGCCCTTGGTGCCGTCAAATCCATCCATTTCGGTCAGCAGCTGGTTAAGCGTCTGTTCACGCTCGTCATTGCCGCCCAGGCCGCCGCCGTCACGTTTTTTGCCAATCGTATCAATCTCGTCGATGAACACAATGCAGGGCGCCTTTTCACTCGCCTGCTTGAACAGGTCGCGCACCTTGGCCGCGCCCATACCGACGAACATCTCCACGAACTCCGAGCCGGAGATCGAGAAGAACGGCACGTGCGCCTCACCTGCGACCGCCTTGGCGAGCAGCGTTTTGCCGGTGCCCGGAGGGCCGACGAGCAGCGCGCCCTTTGGCAGCTTTGCGCCGATGCCTGCATATTTGCCGGGGTTGTGCAGGAAGTCCACGATTTCGGTCAGGGCCTCCTTGGCCTCGTCCTGTCCGGCAACGTCCGCAAAGGTCTTGCCGGTCTCAGTCTCCGCATAGATCTTTGCGCCCGACTTGCCGAAGCTCATGGCGTTGCCGCCCATGCTCTTCATCATCTTTTTACTCATCCACTGGCCGAAGGCAATGATAATGATGATTGGGAGTGCATAACTGACCAGGATGGTGAGCAGCGGCGAAGTCTGCGTCGGGATCTCCGCTGCAAACTTGACATCCGCATCATCCAGGCGCTCATAGAGGTCCGGATCCGGAAAAATGCCGGTTTTATAGACTGCCGTATTGCCGTCCTCATCCGTTGCCTCAAATACGATCTGGCTCTCCGTCTGGTCATAGGCCACAGTTTGCACTCTGCCTTCGTCAAGCATCGTCGTAAACTCATCATAGCCTACCTCAGTCACTCTGCGCTGCATCAGCGCAGGGAAAAACAGCCAGTTCAGCAGCATCAGGATGAGCAAGGTCACTGCATAATAAAAAATCAGCGGCCTTTTCGGATTCTTTTGATTTTTTCCTGTGTCTACCATTTGGTTATTTCACCATTCCTTCCATGGAATCATACAGTGTATCCAGATTACGCTGCATCTTACACATGATCCGGTGCGCAGTCTGCAATTCTTCATCCGTAACGTTTTCCCGCAGCTTTTGGGCTACGCGGACACCGGTCTGCTTAAGGCGCTCTGCAACCTCAATACCTTCCCCACACAAGCGGAGATGGACGACGCGGCGGTCGTTTTCATCCCGCTCACTCTCCAGAAAACCGCGGCGGTGCAGACCGTCCACACTGCGCGCTACCAGCGCCTTGGAAATCCCGCGTGCAGCAGCAATGTCGGTTGCCGTATCCTGCTGCGGCGCATGCCGGCTCAGGAACAGCAGCACCACAGTTTCGTTCGGGGTCAGCCCACAGTCGCTCGCCGCTCCCCGCACACAGCTGCGGTACAGCTTCTCCAGTCTGAGTGCGTCCATGAAAAACGTTTCTTCCCACAGATCCATCCATACTCCCTCCCTATCGTTCACTTGTTAACTTCATCATAGCGATAATTTGTTTTTGTGTCAACCGTTCATTTGTGAACAATTTGCAAATTTCATCTCTGCAAAAAAGCCCCCGGAACCAGAGTTCCGGGGGCACGCACGGTCGGAAACACACAGGGACAGGTGGCCTGATATTATTTCATACTGCCTCTTGTCCCCCAATTGGCAAACTCACTGTAAGTCAGATAGATCGCATCCTCCGGCAGCTCGGTTACCCGTTCCACTGCCTGGAACGCCGCCTCCGTGAACGCCTTCTTATTCACGAACTCGGTCGTACCAAAGCAACGGACATCCAGAAACGCCAGTTCGCGCTTTTCTCCTGCCAGATACATGGCGTGGCAGTCCGAGATATCCACCATCAGAGCAGCCTCGGTTTTACCGGGGATCACGCGGATCTTTTCCCCCAGTTCCGCTTTAAGCGCATCCTTTTGTGCATCAGACAGTCTTTTCGATGTTGAAATACCAATATAAGGCATTGCTGCACCTCTTTTCAGTTTTTACCCATTATAACATCCGCCGCCGCGCGGGGCAACCTGCGAATTTATAAACGCATTGTTAATTTTGCTCAAAAAATCTCCACATTGCAGCAATTTTGTGGTATGATATTTGCAGTAAAATTTGCTTGCCGGACCGAGGTGTATTTTTATGAATATCAAGTGCACACAGAATATTTATAAAAGCGCCAACAGTGTATCCAATGTCACCTATTACATCCTGGTGCCCGAGGAGGTGGAGATACGCGGCATTGTGCAGATCTCCCACGGCATGTGCGAATATTTCTCCCGCTATACCACATTCGCCAAGTACCTGTGCAGTTTGGGGTTCATCGTCTGTGGCAACGACCATATTGGCCATGGGGCCTCCGTATCGCGCCCCTCTGAATTGGGTTTTTTTGCTGCACGCGACGGATGGAAATATTTAGTTGACGATGTCAAGCAACTGACCGATCTCATGCAGCGCCGCTATCCTCAGTTGCCCTATTTCCTGCTGGGGCATTCCATGGGGTCACTGGTCGCGCGCCTGTATTTGACCGATTACGGCGAAAAACTGGCTGGCTGCATCCTGACCGGCACAGTCGGCCCCAATGCCGCAGCGATCAGCGCTGCTCATTTGGCAGATTCGATCGCACGCACGCGCGGCATGACTTATCGCAGCGGCTTTCTTTCGGATCTTGTATTCAAAGGCTATAACCGCAAAATCAAAGATCCACACAGCGTATTTGACTGGCTCAGCCGGGATGAAAGCGTGGTCTCCCTGTACCAGTCGGACGAAAAGTGCAATTTTGTTTTCACTGCCACCGGCTTCCGTGACCTGTTCACGCTGATCGCCAAAGCCAATGCCTCGCATACATTCCGCCACACGCCGCGCGGGCTCCCGCTGCTCTTCCTCGCCGGGGACAAGGACCCGGTCGGGAAATACGGCGAAGGCGTACGCCGCGTGGTGAACCTGTATCGCGGCGCGGGGCTGAAAAACATCGAGGTCATCTTTTATAAGGATGCGCGGCATGAGGTGCTCAACGAGCTCGGTCGGCTGGATGCTTTCGCGGATATCTCCCGCTGGCTGGAAGCGCAGCTGTCGGCGCTCGAATCACCCGAAGCTAAGCAAGCGGCAAATTGAACCCTGGCTTCCTTGCTAAACGCATTCAATCTGACACAGTAAAACGGACGGCATAAAGCCGTCCGTTTTCTTATGTTCAGCTGCTTATTTGCTCCAAGCCGCCTTTTTTACGCCCTCCGCAAACACCTCGTGGAATCCCTTGACGTTTGCCGCGATGTCGCCGCCAAACACGGCCGAACCAGCAACGATGACGTCCGCGCCGGCCGCGACGATATCCGCCGTGTTGTTCAGCTTGGCGCCGCCGTCGATCTCAAGCTCGCAGTTGTAGCCATGCTTCTGGATCTCTGCGCGCACCGCGCGGATCTTATCCATGCACTCCGGAATAAAGCCCTGGCCGCCGAAGCCCGGCTCGACTGTCATGATCAGCACCATATCGCAGTACGGCAGCAGCGGGAACAGCACGTCCGCCGGGGTTCCCGGCTTGATCGTGCAGGACGCTTTGACGCCCGCCGCCCGGATCTTCTTGAGCTGCTCGAGCGTGTCGCCGTTGGACTCGTAATGCACGGTGATGATGTCCGAACCAGCCTTGATGAAATCGTCCAGATACTGATCCGGGTCGGAAATCATCAGGTGCACGTCCAGCACTTTGTCGGTCGCCTTGCGCAGCGCCTTGACCACCGGCGCGCCGATCGTGATGTTAGGCACAAAATGGCCGTCCATCACGTCTACATGGACATATTCCGCACCCGCGTCGGTCGCGGTTTTGATATCGCGTGCCAGATTTGCAAAATCCGCCGAAAGGATGGACGGGGACAGTTTGATTTCCATATGTACTTCCTCCTGTGACCGCGCGGCCGCGCACGGCATATTTTGATGATAAGCGGGCTCTGTGCGGCCGCATGCCGCCGCCTGCTTTTTGGAATATGGGGGGCGGCGCGCAGAGCCGCTCCCCTTTTGGATTATTATAGCACAGCCTGCGCCCAAAAGTACAGTACCATCCCGCGCTGAACAGGTATTTTATCCCTGCACCGGAAAAAACTTTTGACCGGTTTGGGACGTTTCACCCTCCCCGATCGTTTCCCATACAAAGGAGGTGGACAGAGATGCACGCAGAAGCAGACACGGATGCACTGACGGCGCTGTATACACGCAACGTGGACGCCGTCTACCGCATCTGCTATGTATACCTGCGCAGCCGTGCGGATGCAGAGGATGCGGTACAGTCGGTATTTCTACGGTACCTGCAAAAACAGCCTGTGTTCCGCGATGAAAACCACGAGCGGGGCTGGCTGCTGCTGACGGCAAAAAATATCTGCCGGGATATGCTGCGCTCGTGGTGGCGGCGGCAGCGGGTCGGACTGGACGAGCTGCCTGAACCTGCCGTCCCCATGCGGGACGAGGAACCGTCCGAACTGACGGAAGCGCTGCTTGCACTGCCGGAAAAATACCGCATCACACTGTACCTGTACTATTGGGAAGGCTATCCGGCAAGGGAAGTGGCCGCGCTGCTCGGCTGCCGGGAAAGCACCGTCCGCACACGGCTCCAGCGGGGCCGGGAAATGCTGAAAAACGATTTGGGAGGGAGCTGCCATGAAACAGGATCTTTTGGACAGGCTTAATCCGACAGCGGAACAGAAGGCGCGGATGCTGTATAACATTCGGGGAGGACATGTGCAGCACAACTGGCTGCACCGCCGCAATCGGGTCAGGCGGCTTGCTGCTTTGCTCTGCGCGGTGCTGGTTGCTGCAACTTCTGCTGCAATCGCAGGCGGAACACCGTTCGGCCTCCAAAGCAGTCGGCGGACGAAAGAAAGCTGGAGTGACTTCGGTCAGACCGCTTCTTATGCAGATAAGTATGTTCCGGGGATGAAATATGTAGAATCCTTCTCCACTGGGTATACCTTTGAAAAAGGCATTGCATATTCCACCGATGTCAAAGATGAGAGCTGGAATACGATCGGCAGTTATACCAGCATATACCTGCATTATATAAACGGCAGTCAAAGCATCAATCTTCATACTGAAACTGACCGTAATTCCACAGAACCGGCCAGCCATCCGGAATGGTATCGGATCCGCATCATAAACGGCATTCCTGTTTACTATCGGGAATGGCAGACGATATCCCTGCCTTCGGATGCGCAGCCTACGCCGGAAGAAGAGAAGAAATTCAACAGCGGTGAAATCAATATCAACTGGGATGCCCAGTCAACCAGCCGAACCGAATCCACCTACTATTTCATCAAATGGACTGAAAGTGGAATCGATTACCTTCTTTCCACCTATTATCCGGGAGATCTGACCGAAGATGACTTTTTCCAGATGGCAGAAGAAATCATCACTTCCTGAATAGCGCTGTTTTGCGCAAGCGCCCGGCGTTATCGGGCGCTTGGCCTTTTTCGCAAAGGATATACAGAGAATCCCTGCAATTCTGTCTGAATTTGTCGTCCTCACCGATTGATTTATGCCGCTAAAACAGGTAAAATAAATCTATCTTGTAAACAGAAAAAAGGAGAGGACACGATACATGAGCGTCAATCGTTGTTATTCCGAAAAAAAGCCCGGCTTTGACGTAGAGGCGCGCAGCCTGTTTTCCAGCCTGCACGACCTTTTGGAGATCAAAAGCCTGACCCATGTGCGGTACCTGTGCCGCTACGACACCGAGGGCCTTGCCCCTGAGGCTTACGAAAAGGCCAAGGGCATTGTATTTTCCGAGCCCATGGCGGACGTGTGCTATGATGAGGACTTTCCCCGTCCGGCAGGCGCTCATACCGTGCTCGCGGTCGAGCCGCTGCCCGGCCAGTTCGACCAGCGCGCGGACTCCTGCGCGCAGTGCATCCAGCTGCTGACCGGCGGCGAGCGCCCGGCGGTTGCGGCGGCGAAAATCTATGTACTTGAGGGCGACCTGTCCACAGCGGACATGGACAAGATCCGCGGCTACCTGATCAACCCGGTGGAATCGCGCGAAGCGTCCATGGACAAGCCCGCGACCCTCAAGGTCGAGTATGCGATCCCGACCACGGTTGCGTCGGTCACCGGCTTTATCCACATGGACGAAGCGGCGCTCTCCGACCTGCTGGCAAACATGGGTCTTGCGATGGATCTGGATGACCTCAAGTTCCTGCAGGCCTACTTCCGCGATGAGGAAAAGCGCGACCCGACCATCACCGAGGTACGCATGGTGGACACCTACTGGTCCGACCACTGCCGCCACACCACCTTCCTGACCGAGATCGACGGCGTGAAGATCGACGACCCGATGGTGCAGGATGCGTTCGACCGCTATCTCGCGGCGCGCGTCGAGGTCTACGGCGAGGAGAAGGCCGCAAAGCGCCCGGTCACGCTGATGGACATTGCGACTGCGGGCGCAAAGGTGCTCAAAAAGCGCGGCTACCTCAAGAATATCGACGAATCCGAAGAGATCAACGCCTGCTCGATCAAGGTCAAGGCGCTCGTGAACGGTCATTACGAAGACTGGCTGCTCATGTTCAAGAACGAGACCCACAACCACCCGACCGAGATCGAGCCGTTCGGCGGCGCGGCGACCTGTCTCGGCGGTGCGATCCGCGATCCGCTCTCCGGCCGCAGCTACGTCTATCAGGCGATGCGCGTGACCGGCGCAGGCGACCCGACCGTCCCGCTCTCCGAGACGCTCGAGCACAAGCTGCCCCAGCGCAAGCTGTGCCAGACCGCGGCGGCGGGCTATTCGTCCTACGGCAACCAGATCGGCCTTGCGACCGGCTTGGTGCACGAGATCTATCACCCGGGTTATGTCGCCAAGCGCATGGAGATCGGCGCGGTCGTCGGCGCGGCCCCGGTCGAAAACGTCATCCGCGAAGTACCCGAGGCCGGCGACGTGGTCATCCTGCTCGGCGGCAAGACCGGCCGCGACGGCTGCGGCGGCGCGACCGGCTCGTCCAAAAAGCATACCGAGGCCTCGCTCGAGACCTGCGGCGCAGAAGTGCAGAAGGGCAACCCGCCCGAGGAGCGCAAGATCCAGCGCCTGTTCCGTGACGGAAACGTCACCCGTATGATCCGCCGCTGCAACGACTTCGGCGCGGGCGGCGTGTCGGTCGCTATCGGCGAGCTGGCGGACGGCCTGGACATCGACCTCAACGCCGTACCCAAGAAGTACGACGGCCTGGACGGCACCGAGCTTGCCATCTCCGAGTCGCAGGAGCGCATGGCGGTCGTTGTGCGCGCGAAGGACGCGGATGCGTTCATCGCCGCGGCAGCAAAGGAAAACCTCGAGGCGGTCAAGGTTGCGGTCGTGACTGACAAGAACCGCCTGTGCATGACGTGGAACGGCAACCTGATCGTCGACGTTTCCCGCGACTTCCTCAACACCAACGGTTGTGCCAAGCACGTGACCGCCGAGGTCGCTCCCCTGTCCGCGCCGTCCATCGCGTGCGCGCCGGAGGGACAAACCGAAAAGGAAAAGCTGCTGCACCACGCTTCCACGCTCGGCATCTGCCTCGAGCGCGGTCTGGTCGAGCGGTTTGACGGCTCGATCGGCGCGAACTCGGTGTTCATGCCGTTCGGCGGCAAGTACCAGCTCACCCCGGCGCAGGTCATGGCGGCGACCATGCCCGCCCTGCACGGCCAGTGCGAGACTGCATCCGTTATGGCGTTCGGCTTTGACCCCTACTACACCGAGCAGAACCCGTTCCTCGGCGCTTCTGCGGCGGTTATTGAGTCGGTTGCCAAGCTGGTTGCAGCGGGCTGCGACTTTGAGACCGCCTACCTCACCTTCCAGGAATACTTCGAGCGGCTGGGCAAGGACCCCAAGCGCTTCGGCAAGCCGCTTTCCGCCCTGCTGGGCGCATACACCGCGCAGGAGGAGCTGTGCCTCGGCGCGATCGGCGGCAAGGACTCGATGAGCGGCTCGTTCGACGATATGGACGTCCCGCCGACGCTGGTCTCCTTTGCGATCGCCCCGCAGGATGCTGCCCGCCTGATCTCTCCTGAGTTCAAGGCCGCAGACCACCCGGTTTACTTCTTCGACGCGCCGTACAACCAGGACGGCTCGCCGGATTACCAGACCATGAAGCACATCTGGAACGAGGTTGCAAACCTCATCGCTTCCGGCAAGGCCGTGTCCGCGTGGGCGCTGTCGGTCGGCGGCATCGCCGAGGGCGTGTGCAAGATGGCGCTCGGCAACAAGATCGGCTTCGCGTTTGACGAATCCTTCCCCACCGAAGCGCTTTACCTTAAGAACTTCGGCGGCATCCTGATCGAAGCTGCGGAAGATCTGCCGGCCTATTGGCTGGTCGGCCGCACGACCGCAGACGAGACCATCACGGTCGCGGGCGAGCGCGTTTCGCTCGACGAGCTGACAGGCGCATTCGAGGGCCGTCTGGAAAGCGTGTTCCCGACCCGTGCGGACGCTGCGGACGAGCACCTTACCAAGGTATCCTATACCGAGCGCAGCGCCAAGGCCCCGGCGGTCAAGTCGGCAAAGCCCCTCGCGGTCATCCCGGTATTCCCGGGCACCAATTGCGAGTACGACACCGCGCGCGCGGTTGAAAACGCAGGCGGCGCGGCGGAGATCATCGTGGTGCGCAACTACTCCGCAGACGCGCTCGCCGAAAGTGCTGAGCAGCTCGAAAGCGCGATCCGCCGCGCGCAGATGATGATCCTGCCGGGCGGTTTCTCGGGCGGCGACGAGCCGGACGGCTCGGGCAAGTTCATCGCCTCCTTCCTGCGCGGCCCGGGCATCAAGGATGCCATCCACGAGCTGCTGGGCAAGCGCGACGGCCTGATGCTCGGCATCTGCAACGGCTTCCAGGCGCTGATCAAGCTCGGCCTTGTGCCCTACGGCGAGATTCGCGACGAGATGACCGGCGACGACCCGACGCTGACCTTCAACCTGATCGGCCGCCACCAGAGCCGCTATGTGACCACGCGCGTCTCGTCGGTCAAGTCCCCGTGGCTGTCCTCCTGCGAGGTGGGCGAGCTGCATTCGATCGCGATCTCGCACGGCGAGGGCCGCTTTGTCGCCCCGCAGAGCGTGATCGACGACCTCGCAAAGAACGGCCAGATCGCGTTCCAGTACACCGATCTGGCAGGTGAGCCGTCCATGGACATCGCATGGAACCCGAACGGTTCGATGTGCGCGATCGAGGGCATCACCAGCCCGGACGGCCGCGTGCTGGGCAAGATGGGCCACACCGAGCGCTACAGCCCGTTTGTCGGCAGGAATATCTATGGCGAAAAGTACCAGCCGATCTTTGCAAACGGCGTGAAATACTTTAAGTAATGGAAAAAGCGCCCCGTATGGGGCGCTTTATTCTCAAAAAGGAGCATCATCCATGACCCCCTACGAACACAAAGTCCAATATTACGAAACCGACGGCATGGGCATTGTGCACCACTCGAACTACATCCGCTGGTTCGAGGAGGCGCGCGTCGACCTGCTCGAGCAGCTCGGCTACGGCTACGACCGCATCGAGTCCGAGGGTTTTTCCAGCCCGGTACTTGAGGTATCGTGTAAATATAAGACCATGGCGCGCTTTGGCGATACGGTGCTGATCTATGCAGAGGTCTCCGACTACAACGGCGTGCGTCTGTCGCTGCACTATGAGGTGCGCGATGCACAGACAAATGACCTGCGCTGCGCAGGAGAGAGCCGTCACTGCTTCATGGGCCGCGACGGCCGTCCGGTCTCTCTGCGACGCAGCTGGCCCGCGCTGGACCATGCCTTATCCGGCCAGCTTACTGAAAACAGCTAAAAATAAAACCGCCCAACCAGGGCGGTTTTTTCTATGGTCTTGTGTAATAAATCACAGTCACTTCGCCGTTCTCGATCGACGGATAGCAGTAATTATAGATGCTGCCCGTGCTCACCGGGTGATCCAACTGGTGGTACGGCTGGGTCACATCGACTGCAATGCAATTCGCTGCAGCCGGATAGCTGACCGTCGCCCCTTCTCCCTGATCGGGGTCATTGAAGGTAAAAACACCGTTTTGATAAGTTACGGTGCGGTCAATCTCCTGGTTTTGCTCCAGCGTGATATAAGTCACGCCGTTTTCCTGCCGCAGGCTGGAGTATCGCATCAGTTCCCCATAATGCACCGCAGGGTCATAATTTTCGATCACAACATCACAATAGTGCTGCGCCCCCACGCAGATATTGACGATATCGTCACGGTCTTCATACTGTGCTCCGCCTGCCACTGCGGTCAGGTGGGTCGCACGGTACAGCATAACGGCAATTTCCGCACGGGTGACATTGGCCCGCGGGTTCAGCTTACCATCCGTACCTGCAATCACCCCAGCTGCTGTCAGCGAGCTGATTGCTTCCCGCGCATAGTCTGCAACCTGCGCTGCATCAGAGAATGCGTTCAGCGAGCCGGACTGAAGCGAAAGCTGTGTGCGGTCCAGCGTGCGTTTGAGAAATACCATAGCATCCTGCCGCGTCATATTCTGCGACGGAAGGAAGCGTCCGTCCGTTGTGCCGGTAGCAATGCCGAAAGCTTTTGCAGCAGTGACCGCCTCGCTGTAGTATGCGGTTTCCGGCACATCTGTGAAGGATCCTTGGGAGTCAATCATTCCGCTGTCCAGCGCATCACTCATTCCGTAAGCACGATCCAGCATCACAATAAAATCAGCCCGGGTAATCGCCTCTCTCGGATAAAACAGATGATCGCCCCTGCCCTGAATGACCCCCGCCACTGAAAGTGTGTCGATCTCGCGGTGGGCCCATGCGTAGCCCTCTGCAACGTCGTAATAATAAACAGAGTGATCGGGCAAATACGCATAGGTCTCTGTGTTGTCCGTCGCGAGCGCCGCAGTCAGCACGCTCACCGCAACGACGGCAACCAGCAGCACAAAAGCTACCAGCTTACGCGTTCTTGTCATAATCTTCTCCTTGTCCGTAAGGCCTTTGCATGGGTAATTTCCTCCACCCATGCAAACTTACTGCAAGATTATAACACAAACGTCCCCACTTTTCAAGTTAAAAGATGACTAAATTTGCCGCAGCGACTTTTATTTCTTAACTTTTGTTCCTCTTTTCTCCGCTTTTTTCGCAATTTACCGACGATTTTATTACGACTGACGCACACATCGCGCATCCCATGCCGGATACCCGCTACTCCTGACTTCATCATTCCAGGCAGCCGTCCGCTTTCCGTCCGTGGAGCTCTTTACCCTTTTTGCTCCGCGCGGAACCACAGATAGCTCATCACTGTCGGCACGATTGCTGCTGCCAGGACCGGCACAAACAGCAGCATAAACCGCGCTACATCATTCGGTATGAACGCGCCCAGCAGGCCGATCACGCCTGCGGCGAAGAACAGCCGTCCGCCGATACGGTGGGTGCGGGTCCAGACCGACTCGCTGGACATCGTCCATGGATTCTTGATGCCGCAGTACCAGTTCATGCGGAACTTTGGCATCACATTCCCAATGTAAGCCAGCATCAGACTGACGCCCAGGCAGACAAGCATCGGGATATTGAGCGTACCCGGACGCAGACCCTCAACCACGCAGATGCCGTTCATCACGATCAGGAACAGCATCATTATGATCTGGAAGCCAATGTATGAACCAAAGAATTTTTCATAGTTGCGCCGTTTGGGATCCAAATTCGGCAGGACATAAAACAGCGCCGCCATCAGCGGGGAGAGCCCCGCCACGATCCACAAATGCCACTTGGGTTCATAACCCACCTCGCCGCCGAAGTCCCACTGCATCGGGATCCTGTCCGGCAGGCGGCTGTACACTGCCGCCGCCAGTATCAGCGGCACCAGAGCCAGCAGCCAGACCGCAACCTGTGCCTTAGTGACTTTTCTCATCCTGTTCCTCTCCTTTCAGGGACGTGATCCACCCGAGGATCTCATCGACCACAGACATGTTCAGCTCATAATAGATGTACTTTCCCTGCTTGTCGTCCAGCACCAGCCCCGCGTCCCGCAGGATGGAAAGATGGTGTGAGATCGTCGCGCCCGAAACATCAAAATGGGCTGCGATCTCCCCCGCCGCCATCGGACCCGCGCGCAGCAACGCGAGAATGTCCCGGCGGATCGGATCGGACAACGCCTTAAAACTTTGCTGAAATCCCATTTAGCGCCTCTCTTTCTCTGATTTTCTCGCAGTACACCAGCCTCTGTGCCCGCAGTGCGGGCAGCGCAGCAGCCAGTCCTCGTGCACATGGCGGCAAAACAGCAGCCGATACCACGGCATTTGGAACAACTGCCCGCATTCTCTACACCAGAACCGCCACCGTGACCGCATGACCGCCTGCCCTGCTGCCAGCACCGCCAGCAAAAGGACACCCAGCAGCGCCGTGCCTGTTGCATGCAGCATGCCCTCACCTCATTTAGATTGTTATCTAAATACAGAATACTATCACATTCCATGGATGTCAAGCATTATTTTGATAAACTTCTAAATGATGTGCAAAAAAACGTCCGGCCCAACGCCGGACGCGGTGCGCAAAAGGAACCTTTTTATGGCCTCGCTTTTTCGATCATATAGGACTGCATCCCCCTGGTACACCCGTTTTTCTCGTAAAATTCTTCCACGCCCGGCTGCGCACCGAAATACAGCAGGGTCGGCGCATGCTCCCGGGCAAGGCACAGCAGGCGGCTGCCGATCCCCTGCCGCTGAAAGCCGGGCAGGACCAGCAGTTCGGTGATCGTGCCGAAATAGTATCCGTCCGTCAGGATCCGCAGGCATCCAACCAGCCGCGATCCCTCGTATGCAGTGATATTGCACGTCCTGCGCAGTGCCTCCTGTGTTTTGTCCGCGTCATACTGTCCCGGCCAGACGCTGTCCGCCAGCGCAAGAAAGGCCTGCACATCCAGCGTGCAGTCATCTACCTTATATTCCATGATATCCTTCCGGCTGTATGCATCCATTCTGGCAACCTTTCTCCATGCCTGTAAAAGCTTCTCCAGGCACACTGTCGCAGCAGAAGCGCATGGCACAACGGAGAAGTGAATCAATAAAAAATCCCGCGGCAGTGCCACGGGATTTTTCATCAGCTTTTCACTGAAAGCGTGCTTCCAGCAAACCTTACGCCATGCCGTTGAGCTTGACCGTCATCTTGCTCTTCTTGTTGGCCGCGTTGTTCTTGTGCAGGAGGTGCTTGGCAGCCGCCTGATCAACCGCCTTGACAGCGGTCGTATAAGCAACAGTCGCTTCCGCCTTATCGCCGGCAGCAACGGCCGTGTCGAACTTCTTCAGCGTGGTCTTCAGTGCGCTCTTGGCCATCTGGTTGTTCATCGCCTTGGTGGCGTTAACCTTCACGCGCTTCTTTGCAGACTTGATGTTGGGCATTCCGAAAACACCTCCTTTGTTCTTTATTCGTCAGTGTTTCTATTCTACCATCCCTTTCCGCAAATTGCAAGCACTTTTTCCATAAATCCGTATATTTTTTCCGCCGTGCTGCAAAATACATGCCAAAGGAGTGGTGAAAATGGCGTTCCGCACCGATCTTGCAGTCGAAGCGATCGAAAACATGGCTGAAGCAGCCGACACGCAACAGGTTCGGCAGTCCGGCCGTACCATAGAAGGGTTTGACGTAAACGAAGTAGATATCCTGACCGAGTATGCTGCACGTGAGATTGGCAAGCCATGCGGGCGGTACCTGACGCTCGAGCTGGATGCGCTCATCCGTCGCGAGGAAGACGCCTTTCCCCGTGCATGCCATGCGCTCAGCTCCCTGCTGCGCGAACTGCTGCCTGCAGGGACACAGGCCGGCCCGGTGCTTGTTGCCGGTTTGGGCAACCGCATGATCACCCCCGATGCAGTCGGCCCGCAGGCAGTCGACCACGTGATCGCCACACGGCATCTGGTCGAGCAGGTACCCGATGTATTTGCATCCTGGCGGCCGGTGTCCGCGCTCGCGCCCGGTGTGCTCGGGCAGACCGGTCTGGAGACCGGCGAGGTTGTGTGCGGCGTGCTCGACCGCATCCGCCCCGCAGCTGTCATCGCGGTCGATGCACTGGCAGCCGGGCGGTTATCCCGCCTGTTGCGCACCGTGCAGCTGGCGGATACCGGCATCACGCCCGGCGCAGGCGTGGGCAACGCGCGCGCCGCGCTGAATGAGCGCACACTCGGCGTCCCGGTGATCGCCATAGGCGTGCCGACCGTAGTGGACGGCGCAACGCTCGCACACGAGATCGCCGCCCAACTCGGCGGCCCGAGCTGTGAAGCGCTCGAGGACCTGTCCCGCCCGGTGATGATCACCACCCGCGACATTGACCGCGAGATCGCAGACGTCTCCCGTATGATCGGTTATGCAGTCAATCTGGCGCTGCACCCCCACCTGACCGTGGAGGACGTGGACCTGTATCTTTCCTGACCCGGCCGCCAGTTTTCGGTCATACTCGCGGGCGGACGGGCGTATGATAGAATCAAATGCAGGGAGGTGGCGGTCATGAAACGGCGCAGAAAACATCACAACCGGCGGCGGGGCGGCATCGGGCTGTCCGCCGCTGTTACGCTGTGCCTGGCTGCCTCGCTGCTGCTGTTCGCGCGCGCGGGCGGCGAGCAAATGGTACAGGATCTGATCAGCCGCCTTGCCGGGAACGGGGATTTCATCGCGCGCGCCGTCGCACTGGAACTGGGGCTGTCGCCCGAAACAGCCGAGGTCTATGCGCCGCGCACGGCTGCGGCCGCACGCAGCGAGGACGCGGACGACCCACTGGCGGAGAGCACCTACATCCCGCTTGAAGAGGAGAATGACGCGCCCGTGCTGGACGCTGCAGACAAGGCCGCCACCATCACGGTCAACAACGAGACCTCGTATGATGTGGACGTTGCCGCCTGCCTTGCTTCGGGCACTGCCATCCGCGCCGACGGAGACGGCCCGCAGGTGCTGATCGTACATACCCACGGCAGCGAAAGCTACATGCCGGACGCGGCTTTCCCCTATTCGCCCTCTGAAAACACGCGCACGACGGACACGCGCTACAATGTCGTCCGCGTGGGCGACGAGCTGCAGAAGGTGCTTGCGGATAACGGTGTGCAGGCTGTGCATATCCGCGATATTTTCGACTCCCCCACTTACTCCGGCTCGTACGACCGCTCGCTTGCCGCTATCGAGGAGGCTCTTTCGGAATATCCGACCATTCAGGTCGTGATCGACGTGCACCGCGACTCGATCCTGACCGATGACGGCACCGCCTATAAAACCTCCTGCACGATCGACGGCACGGAGATGGCGCAGCTCATGTTTGTAGTCGGCACGGATGAAGGCGGTTTGTATCATCCAAACTGGCAGAAGAACTTAAACTATGTCACAGGCCTGCAATACCGGCTCAACCGCTCCTACCCCAGCCTGATGCGGCCGGTCAATCTGCGCACCCAGCGCTTTAACCAGCACGCGAGCGCAGGCTCCATGCTGATCGAGGTCGGCTCCTCAGGCAATACTATGACCGAGGCGCTCGCTGCTATCCGCCTGTTCGGACAGACGCTGGCTGATGATCTGACTGGTGCATAAATCTCTGCCAAAATGCGCAAAATACCCCATGCTAAGGGGTGAAACCATGGAGCAGATCACTTTTTCCGCCGATCTCGAAAGCAATATCCGCCTGATGCAGGCGATCTTCCAGGGCGACAACACCTTTGTGACCCGCCGTGCCACCGGACAAAATGGGCTTTCCTGTGCGGTATTCTTTTT
>NBJMR02800__coassemble_1316_pt1 | contig 81126 bp, 96 predicted proteins | sample NBJMR02800__metabat2_high_PE_027 | metagenome-assembled genome bin NBJMR02800 | reverse complement strand
TTTAGCGCTTGCTGAACTGCGGAGCGCGACGGGCAGCCTTGAGGCCGTACTTCTTACGCTCCTTCATACGCGGATCGCGGGTCAGGTATCCGGCCGCCTTGAGCGCGGGACGGTACTGCTCGGAATCAGCCTGCAGCAGCGCACGGGCGATACCGTGACGGATCGCACCAGCCTGGCCGGTGAAGCCGCCGCCGGATACGGTGCACTCTACGTCGAACTTGCCAGCGGTGTTCGTTGCTTCGAACGGCTGACGGCAAACCATCTTCAGGGTCTCGAGACCGAAGTAGTTGTCGATGGTGCGGTTGTTGATCTTGATCTCACCGGTGCCGCCCGGGAACAGACGAACGCGGGCAACGGAGGACTTTCTTCTGCCGGTGCCGTAGAAATAAGCCTTCTTAGGTGTATACATCAGTTAGTTCCTCCCTTACTTATCCCAAACTTCGGGCTTCTGCGCCTGATGGTTGTGATTCTCGCCAGCGTAAACCTTAAGACGGGTAGCGGACTGGCGGCCGATCGAGTTCTTCGGCAGCATGCCCTTGACCGCGAGCTGCATTGCAAACTCCGGCTTCTCATGCATCAGGGTCTTGTACTGGACTTCCTTCAGGCCGCCAACCCAGCCGGTGTGGTGGCGGTAGTACTTCTGGGTGAGCTTCTTGCCGGTCAGAACCGCCTTGTCCGCGTTGATGACGATAACGAAATCACCGCAGTCGACATGGGGGGTGAACTCAGCCTTGTGCTTGCCGCGCAGCAGCATGGCGGCGGTAGCAGCGGTGCGGCCGAGCGGCTTGCCCGCAGCGTCCAGCACGTACCACTTACGCTCGACAGTCTCTGCCTTAGCCATAAAAGTAGACATGTTTCTTTCCTCCGTTTATTCTATCAAAAATATATTTGACAACATTTTCATGCGCTCTAAGCGAGCATATCTATTAAAACACATCGGTTTGCGCAAGTCAAGCGGAATTTTTAAAATTTATTACAAATCCGATACAATCTCTTTTATTCTCTTTATATCTCTATAATACTCTCATATTCTCATTTTGCAATTCAAAATTTGCAGTTGCCCGCAGGACGGTTTTCTGGTATATATAATAGGTATTTACGCGAAAACACAGAAAATCGAGGCACAAACCATGCAGAAAATGCTCTCTTATGTCCGCCGCGCGGTGGACCATTACCATATGATCGAGGACGGCGACCGCATCGCGGTCGGCGTATCCGGCGGCAAGGACTCGCTTGCGCTGCTGGTCGCGCTGGCAAAACTGCGCGCATTCTACCCCAAAAAGTTTGAGGTCGTCGCGATCACGCTCGAGATGGGCTATGCAGAGATGGACTTTTCCCCTGTCGGGGCGCTGTGCGACGAGCTGGGCGTCGAGTACATCCGCATCCCGACGCAGATCGGGCCGATCATTTTCAATATCCGCAAGGAGGAAAACCCCTGCGCGCTGTGCGCCAAGATGCGCCGCGGTGCGCTGCACGAAGCCGCAAAGGCTGCGGGCTGCAAAAAGGTCGCCCTCGGCCACCATTTTGACGACGTGGTCGAGACCTACATGCTCTCGCTGTTTTACGAGGGACGCATCTCCTGCTTCCAGCCTGTGACCTATCTCGACCGGACGGGCATCACGCTCATCCGGCCGCTGCTGTACACACCCGAGTATTATGTCCGCTCATTCGCCGCGCGGCATGAGCTGCCCATTGTACACAACCCCTGCCCCGCGGACGGCAACACCAAACGGCAGGAGATCAAGGACCTGCTCAAAAACCTGGAACAGTCCATGCCCGGCCTGCGCGAGCGCATCTTCGGTGCGATCCAACGATATCCGCTCAAAGGCTGGGCGCCCGACCGCACCCGCACGCCCAAGCATCCACCCAAATAACGCAAATGGCCGCGGCCGTCTCCAACAGGCTGCGGCTGTTTTTTTTTTTGCTGAATTTTCTTTGTGTTTTCCATAGTTTTATGGCATACTAAAGGAAAGAGTATCAGGAAGGAGTTTTGGCAATGGATCAACGCAGCGACCGTTTGAAATATCTGCGCCTGCTCGCGATGCAATACCCCAACGTGCGCGCAGCAAGCAGCGAAATTATCCATCTGCAGGCCATCCTCAGCCTGCCCAAGGGAACCGAGCATTTTATGAGCGACCTGCACGGCGAGGCAGAGGCTTTTGTACATATCTTAAACAACGCTTCGGGCGCGGTACGCGAAAAGGTGGACAACGTGCTGCGCGACAGCCTGCCCGCGGACGAGCGCGCGCGGCTCGCGACGCTCATCTACTACCCGGAAGAAAAGCTCGCGGAGCTGGTCGAGGCCGCGCCCGACCGCGCAGAGTGGTACCGCATCACGCTCAGCCGTCTGCTCGAGATCTGCCGCCTGTGCGCGTCCAAATACACGCGCGAAAAGGTGCGCCGCGCCCTGCCGCGCTGGAACGGCGACATCATCAACGAACTGCTCAACAAGAATAATGACATTTACAATAAGCGCGAATACTTCGATACGGTTATTGCGTCCATCATCGAGACCGACCGCGCAGAGGAGTTCATCATCTCGATGTGCAACCTGATCAAGCGTCTGGTCGTCGATCACCTGCATATCGTGGGGGATATCTTCGACCGCGGCCCGCGTGCGGATATCATCATGGATTTGCTGATGGATCACCATTCTGTGGATATCCAGTGGGGCAACCACGATGTGCTCTGGATGGGCGCCGCGACCGGCAGCCGTACCTGCATCGCGACCGTGCTCAGCAACTCGATCACCTACAATAACCTGGACGTGATCGAAACCGGCTATGGCATCAGCCTGCGCCCGCTCGCGCTGTTCGCGGACGAAACCTACAAGGACAGCGACCTGTCCTGCTTCCAGCCCAAAATGAGCGAATCCGGCGAGCTGTCCAAAATGGATATCACGCGCGCCGCGCGCATGCACAAGGCCATCGCCATCATCCAGTTCAAGCTCGAGGGGCAGACCATCCTGCGCAACCCGTCGTTCGGGATGGACGACCGACTTCTGCTTGACAAGATTGACTTTGAGAAAAAGACCGTCCGGCTGCCCGCGGGCGAGTACCCGCTGCGCGACTGTGACTTCCCCACCATCGATCCGGCCGATCCCTACCGGCTGTCGCCCGAGGAGCATGCGCTCATGGCGCAGCTCAAGAATTCCTTCCTGCGCAGCGAGAAACTGCAGCGGCACATCAGCTTTTTATACTCCAAGGGCGGGCTGTACAAGTGCTTTAACGGCAACCTGCTGTTCCACGGCTGCATCCCGATGGACGACAAGGGCGGGTTCCTCAAATTCTCCTTTGGCGGGCAGGAGCTGTCCGGCAAGGCGCTGATGGACTGGTGCGAAACTGTCGCACGCGAGGGCTACTACGCCCGCGAAGGCACACCGGAACGCCAGTTCGGCAAGGATTTCCTGTGGTTTTTGTGGTGCGGGCGCAACTCGCCCTCGTTCGGCCGCGACCACATCGCGACCTTTGAGCGCCGCCTGATCGCAGACCAGTCCACCTGGACGGAGCCGAAAAACCCGTACTACTCGTTCTACAACGACAGCGAGGTCTGCGTACGCATCCTGCGCGAATTCGGGCTTGAGGGCGAACACTGCCACATTGTCAACGGCCATGTGCCGGTCAAGACCAAGGACGGCGAAAGCCCGATCAAGGCGGGCGGGAGGCTGATCGTCATCGACGGCGGCTTCTGCCGCGCCTACCAACCGACCACGGGCATTGCAGGCTATACGCTCGTGTATGACTCGTGGGGCATCCATATCACCGCGCACGAGCCCTTCCCGGGCAAAGAAACCGCCATCCGTGACAACAAGGATATCCTGTCCACCTCGATGGCGTTCGACCGCTCAGAAAACCGCATCCGCATCCGCGAGACCGACACCGGCCACGCGCTCCAGCAGACCATCGACGACCTCAAGGAACTGCTCGCCGCTTTCCGCCGCGGCGAGATCAAGGAGGATAATTCGGACAATACCGCAGCCCGCGGCCCGGTCTCATAAGGGACGGCAAACAAACAGGCCCGCAGCCGATTGGCTGCGGGCCTTTCCATTCTTTTGTTTACTCTGCGACAGCAAAGGACAGGAAGTTGTCCGCGTAGTAGTCGCCGTTCTCTTCGTCCATCACGACGCAGATCAGGTCGCCGTTGCTCTCCACACGTACCTTATCCGGGTCAACACCAACGCACACCCACTTATACGGATCCACGCTTTCTTTAAGCTGCGCCTTGACTGCCTCCACGTCTGCTCCGTCCTTGAGGCGCAGCAGTACGACCGAATGCGCTGCCGATGTAATTGCGGATTCGGAAGCAAGGCCAGCCTCGAACTCGATGTCCGCTGTGCCGAGGTACCACTCCAAACCGCGGCTCATGCCGTCCGCACCCATGCCGTCATACAGAACGGTCTGCATGACCATGCCGCCGTACGGCTTGTCGCCGTAGACCTTTTCCATCAGGGAAGTGAGCGCCGCATCTGCCTCAGGTGCTTCCGGCTGCTCAGGCTCGGTCTGCTCGGACTTGACATAGCCCCACTCGGCCTCACCATACTCCTTCATAAACAGGTCATAGTTCTCGCCATAGCGCGCCGCATATACGCTTTCGATCTGCGGGTCAAAGGTATAGGCCACGCCGTCGATCGTGATCTCGGTCCAGGCGTGTACGGACTCGCTGCCCTTGGGGGAAACACCCGTGCCCGCGATCGCATGCGCGTCAAAGCCGACCTGGCGCGCCAGATAGGTAAACACGCTCGACCACGAATAGCAGTTGCCGCGCTTATTCTTCAGCATGCTGGTCGCCTGTTCGATCTCCCAGCCTTCCTTGCTGGTATCGACCTCGCCGATACCCAGATAGCCGAAGGTCTCCTTGGCGTAGTCATAGACCGCGCGCAGCTTTTCCATCTGGGTCATGTCGTCAGTGACCACACCCGCGACTGCATCCGCCAGCAGACTGTCCAGTTCCTCGGAGCCGGTGGTGTAGCGGCCGTTGCGGTCAAGTTCGAGGCCGTCCACCGTGGTGTTGCGGTCAAACTGGCTGTCCGCATTCACATGGAACAGCAGGCCGTTAATGTTGTGCCAGCCCTCGGCAAGCTCGGTGGTCTCCTTATCGTAGCTGGTCCAGCTTTCCACGCCGTTCGCCTTGTCGTACTCGTGGTCAGTGGTCGCCTCGAGCATATCCAGATACGCCCAGTGGGTATCCGGCACGTCCGGCATCACGCGGATGCCCTCGCCGGAAGCTGCCATCGCCGCGTCAGCCGAACGGCCGAGCACGCGGTTGAGGATGGTCACGACCTCCGCGCGGGTGATCGCCTCATCCGGACGGAAGCTGCTGTCTGCATCATCCGCCGAGACCCACCCCTGCGCCAGCGCAGTCTGTACAGCGCTGTACGCCCAGTGCGCCGCCGGAACATCGGCAAAGGACTGCTCGGTACCGATATCATCATGCGGGAAACGGGTCAGGATCGTGACAAACTCTGCGCGGGTGATGGTATCCTCCGGGCGGAAGCTCCCGTCCTCATAGCCGTTTACCAGAGAAAAGCCGGTCATTTCACCGACCGCAGCCGCGTACCACGCGTTCGCCGGTACGTCAATGAACGTATAATCCCCGCTGCCGGATTTCTCCACCAGCAGGCCGGTCAGCAGCTGACAGGCTTCGGCGCGGGTAATGGTCGCGTCCGGGCGGAAGGTGCCGTCCTCGTATCCATTCATATACTGCATGTGCTCAGTGGTGTTGAGCGCAGGCGTACGTACCGGCGCCTGATCCCCGGCCTCTGCTGCGCAGGCCGAGATCGGCATCGCGCCTGCAGCGATCAGCGCGGCAAGTGCCGCGGCAGTCACTTGTCTTTTCATTGTTGTTTTTCTCCCCTCATTGGATGTTCTGCGCGGTTAGACGGGATCAGCCGTCGTTTGGTTCCCCTTTAGGCGGAGTTTTTTCAATTTCTTTTTCCGCTTCCTCCGGCGTGTCTTCCGGATCAAGCACAATGGGAATCAGCGATGCTGCAAGCTTGCCTTTGCCGCGGTTTTTGACATAAAAGAACCCGATCACCGAGAATGCAACTGCACCGATAAAGTTGACTTGCAGATCCTTCATCGTATCAATCAGGCCGACATCCAGATAGCCGCCCGGGAATTCCATCCAGTCCTCCCCGTTAACGACCAAGCTTTCGATCGGCTCATGGATGACCGTATTCAGTCCCGAAGGATTCAGGGAAACTGAATTGACTTGGTGGACGATGAAATCCTTCTGCATATCTGTGCCAAGGAACTGGTCGGCGCCGAACTCAAAGAACTCCCAAAGCACGCCGACCGTCATAGAAAAGCAGAACGCAACAATCGCCAGGAACAGCGGCGACAGCTTGAAGGAAAAGCGTTCGCTTCGGTCAAACAAATCGACCAGGCAGAATCCCACCGCCGCGACCAGAAAGCCGTTAATGGTGTGCAGCATCGTATCCCAGCCTGGGATAATGGTATAAAACGAGTTGATTTCACCCAGGATTTCCGCAGCAAAGATAAAGCAGTAAATAATGGCTTCCATCAGCGGCGGAATGTCGATCGCCAGGCTGCGCTCGATCAGCATAGGGACGCAGAACAGCACCAGCGACAGGACGCAGACAAACACATTCTCATACCGCTGCATGAAGATCGAGCGGATCAGCGTCAGGATAATGAAGAAGGACAGCGTGCCGCGGATGGTCAGGCGGCGCGTGCGGCGGCGCGCTTCAATTGGCTTGCCCGATTTTGTTTTTTTGAACATAGCAACTCCATTCCGAATTTGTCAATTATTCTTCCAGTATAGAGTATAGCATAGCGTACCACAAAAGAAAAGGACGCATACAGCGTCCTTTGTTGATTATCCTGCTCCAGGATACGCGCGGGCGGAGAGGATCGGCGCAATCCGCACCGCTGCCCCTGCTGCCAGTGCGGCCTTGAGCACATCTACGCCAATAGTCGGCACAAAGCATGTCACAAACAGGGTCCATACGCCAACTGGTTCATCCAGGTAAAACGCTTTGACACACCAAAACCACGCCATGCCGATGACGTAGACCACTGCCATATCTGCCAGCGCCGCCAGCAGGAACAAGCGGAAACCATGTGTCCTGCCCCGCCGCACGATCATACCGGCAAGCCATGCGCCAACAGCAAAGCCGGCGATGCAGCCGAAGGTCGGCTGGAAGATGTACTGCGGACCGCCGCCGCCTGTAAAAACCGGCAGTCCTGCGAGCCCGAGCACCATATAGGCTACGCATGACAGTGTGCCGTAACGCGGGCCAAGCAGCAAACCCGCCAGTGTGGTAAACAAAGTCTGCAAGGTAAACGGCCACATCGGCACCGGGATACGGATAAACGCGCCCACCGCGATCAGTGCGGTGAACAGCGCACTGACTGTAAGCATGCGAATATTGGCCGGTTTGTTTTGCTCCATTTGGAAAGACCTCCTGTTTCCGGTTTCGCTGGGTGCAGTATACCATGCCTCTTACGCATTGTCAACCTTTTTATTTATTATGGTTTACATTATCTTTTGCTTGACAAACCACGCTCCTGCCAGTAAAATAGATACTGTTATCCGCGGGTGTAGTTCATCGGTAGAACGGCAGCTTCCCAAGCTGCATAGGTGGGTTCGACTCCCATCATCCGCTCCAAAAGAGCCTGTCTGACGACAGGCTCTTTTTTTGTTCCCTCATCATAAAAAGCGTTTGAGCCGTCACATTTTACAGTCTCTCTGCATAAGCTGGCATTGAGACCACGATCCGAGGTGATGACCCATGACCTTGTATGCCACTGTGCTGGCTGTCCTGGACGGCGCTCTGCTCGTCTGCGACAGCTGCACCCATCGGCAGGTGCTGGTCCATACCCAGGGGACGCGCTGTTTCCGTCCGGGCGACCGTGCCCGCATCCGTTACAGCAGTTCCTCCACTATGCGTATTCCTCCACAGATTACCGCTATCGAGGTATGCCGTATCTGCCGGTAGGCAAAATGCTGCTTTGGTCAAAATTGAAACAACAAAAGGGAGCGGCACATCTTTCATGCGCTGCTCCCTTTTGCTTGCTGCGGTCTATGAACCGTTTATCCGTCCGAATGTTCCTGTGGCACGAACCTGCATTCCCCCACGCGTTAGGCTGTCGCTCCAGTCAGGTAAGCGGTAAAATCCTTATCCCACTCATATCGCGTCAGCTGTTCCGCTGAAACATTAAAGTAATTAAACCAATAATCCGCCCGTCCGCGGTCACTTGTTGCATCGAAATAGCGCCACTGGCCATCAAAATATGCGATATCCCACATGTGGTATTCGCTGCCCATGCTGCCGCTGACCGTGTAGCACGGGATCCCGGCCTTGTCAAACAACGTCTGCAGCGCCTGCGCATACCCGCCGCAAATCGCAAGCTGATCGTGGAACGCACCATAAGCCGTGCGCGAGTCGTACGGCATATGGTTGGGATCACTGTAATAACGGTGGTCGTAGAGCACATTCTCTGTCAGATAGGTGTACAGCGCCTCCGCCTTCTCGTAATCCGACATGCTGCTGTCGGTGCAATCTGCAATAATTGCATCCGCCAAACGATCAATCTCATCCAGCCGGGCAACGCAATCCGCATAGGACGCATTATTTGCCAGCGTATAGGTTATGGCTGTTCCGTCCTGGTTCAGCTGGCAGAGGATATAGCTTCCGCCTACCTGCTGCAATGCTTTATTCATGTTATCCACGGTCAGTTCCCGGTCTGTAATATATATCGGCGTGTCCTCCTGTGTCCGGATATTTTTCCAGGCAACTTCCAGTAAATCCCCGATGCCGGATACAGTTTCCCCATCAAACCCGGCCGGATAATTCCCCGTTCGATACGGCATATAGGAAAAAGTACAGGCAACCAGCCCATTGCCTGCATCGCTGACCTCCAGGTCATATGCATATTTCAAGGCCGGCTGCTCACGGAGAAGGGCGTAATAAAGATTTTGTATATCTATTTTCAGGTCCGTACTGCCCGTCAGCGCCCTGACGTCAAAAACCGGCGGCTGCTCCGCTGCCTGCATGGCCTGCCGCAGCTGCGTTTTGATCTCCTCCAGGCTGGAAACCGAAACCGTCCCCTCCTCTGCAGCGCCGGAATCTGCACGCTGCAGCATCAGTGCCGCTTCTGCTACAATGATCGTATCGCGCGGCGCGAGCCTGTTATCCGCTTTCCCGTTCATCAGGCCGGTACCGACACACCAGCGCATGGCATCCCGCGCCCAGTCGGAAACGCTGCCGACATCTGCAAAATCTTCCAAAGTATATGCATAGGGATCGGGCGAGCCCGCTCCGCGGTACAAAATCACTGCAAATTCCTGGCGGGTTACCAGTGCCCATGGTGCATATTTTTCATCTCCGATCCCCTTTACATACCCGTTTTCCGCCGCCCAGGTCACCGCATCCGCATACTCCTCCGGGATATCCACAAACGGGATTTCACCGGAAACGTACGGGCTGCCGGCTGCCTCATAGATCATCTGCGCCGCGCTGCCGCGCGTAACGTCCAAAAACGGCTGCGCAGTAAAGGTTTCGTTCAAGCCCTTCTGCTCCGCCCATTGTTCCGCCTGCTCCGCCCATTGCGGCCATGAAACAGCTCCGGCGGTACCGGTCAGCAGGGTTACGCCCAATGCAAGTGAGATCAGTCTTTTCCTCATTTTCATCGCTCCCAAAACAAACTGTTCAGTTTGTTTCTATGTTACACCAGCCGGACGGGGCGGTCAATATCTTCTTGCTGAAATATCAAAATTTTGCTATACTGTAACCTGAGAGGGGTACTATGCATGAAACGGACGGAGAGAAATAAAAAAAGCCGTGATTTTATCCTGATGCATGCGTTTGCTGAATTTTCTGCACACGGATATGCCGGCAGCCGTTTGAATCAGATCTGCGCGCGGGGGAACATTTCAAAGGGCTTGCTGTATCATTACTATGCGGACAAGGATGCGCTGTATCTTTCCTGTGTCGCCATGCTGTTTCAGGATATGGTGGATTATCTGCAGGAACAGATCGATCTTGCTTCGCTGACCGTCGACCAATACTTTTCCGTCCGGCTGCAGTTTTTTCAGCAGCATCCGCTCCATCGTCAGATGTTTTACGATGTGCTGATGTACCCGCAAAGCCATCTTGCCGAGCAAATCGAGCAGTGCCGGGCGGCGTTTGACCAGTTTAACAATACGGCGCTGCGCACCATACTTGAAAAAGAGCAGCTGGCCGACTCTGTCACGCTTGACCAGGCGATCAAACAGTTCCGGGCATTCGTCAATTTTCTCGGCGTTTACATTCGGGAAGATTCTGCAACTGACGCCGAGCAGAAAGCAGGCGAACTGCTGCATACGATGCTGTATGGATTGATCGCGCGATAACCAGGAATGTATCTATCCGCCTGTTTTCACCGGCAGGCTCGCCTGCGAAATACATCATGCTGTAATGAAAAGCGGAGAAACGAAAAGGTTTCTCCGCTTTTTCCGTGTTCTGCCCGCACCACATAAAAGTGTGATGCGGTTTCAGACAAAGATGTAATCTGCCATCACAGGCTGCAGGCCGTGCTCCTGAATGGCTGTATACACTTCGTCAACCGAGCGTCCGTCCGAGATTTCGAACTGCTCGTCTCCCTTTTCTTCGCCGGAGTGGCCGCCGATGCCGACGTCCACGCCCGCGGAAATCTTGGTCGCGGCAATGCCGATAATATTATCGCGGAAGCCCGCGCGCTCGCGCGTCGAGATCGTGATGGACGCGAACGGCATGAAAATGCGGTATGCGCACACAGCCTGCAGCAGCTGCGGCTCGTGTACGTCCTTGGGATTGATTTTATCATTGTTGATGATCGGCCGCAGGCGCGGGCAGGAGAACGCGATCTCTGCGTGCGGATATTTGCGCTGGATCAGATAGGCGTGCATACCAGTTGCGAATGCATCCTTGCGGAAGTCGGACAGGCCGAGCAGCGCCGCGAAGCCTACACCGCGCATGCCGCCCATCAGCGCGCGCTCCTGTGCGTTCAGGCGGTACGGGAAGATGCGCTTGTGTCCGCCGAGGTGCAGGGTCTTGTACTTATCTGCGTCGTAGGTCTCCTGGAACACGGTGACATAGTCCACGCCGCACTCGTGCAGGTAAGCGTATTCGTCCACATTGAGCGGGTAAATCTCAATGCCGATCACGCGGAAATACTTGCGCGCCAGCTTGACCGCTTCGCCGATGTAGCTGACCGGCGACATCGAGCGGCTTTCGCCGGTCAGCATGAGGATTTCCTGTAAACCGGTATCTGCAATCGCTTTGAGTTCCTGCTCGATTTCGTCCATATCGAGCTTGGCGCGGCGGATCTTGTTATGGCAGTTAAAACCGCAGTAGATGCAGTAATTCTCGCAATAATTGGCAATATACAGCGGCGTAAACATCTGCACCGAGTTGCCGAAGTGCTTGCGCGTCTCAGCCTGCGCGCGCTGCGCCATCTGCTCGAGGAAGGGCGCGGCCGCGGGCGACAGCAGCGCGGCAAAGTCCTCCGGTCCGAGCACATCCTTGTTCAGTGCGCGCTGCACGTCGGCGTCGTTGTAGCGGTCCGCGTCATAAGCGTTCATACGGGCGATGACCTCGTCCTGGATCTCCGAACCGATGTTGTCCATGCCCGGCTGGTAAGCCATGTGGTCGGTCTCGGCGGTGATATATTTCGCGGAGATGATCTCCTCTTTTGTCTCATTCATAAGGTAATACCTTCTTTTGTATTTGTATCAGATAAAATGTCGGGGGATATCCAGTGCATCGGGCGCGCAATGCGCGCCCCTGCGGGAGAGTGGCCGGCGTCGCGCCCCTGCGGGGTAGCAGCCGTTCTGCTTACTCTTTTTCCGCAACCGGGCGGCAGCCGTTCTGGGTCACTTACCCTTGCGCGCGCAACGCGCCCTGAAGGAAAAGAGGTGATTCGCAAGAGGGGAAAAACGCAGTTTGTCCCCTCTTGTGCGCCCGCCGCGCGCAGCGGCATTTCCCCGCACACTTGGGGAAGTGCCCCTCCGCGCCTTGCAGGGGCGCACCAAGAGCCGTGTCCTCCTTAGAGCGGGGACTCAGTCCCGCAAAAACCCGGTCAGCGGCGAGGACGCCGCCGCGGTCTCCCGCACGCGGCCCAGCCCGGCAAGGTACGCCGTGCGGCCTGCCTCGATCGCCTTTTTGAACGCCTCGGCCATCGCCGGGATATCGCCCGCGGTTGCAATTGCGGTGTTTGCCATGACCGCGGCTGCGCCCATCTCCATGGCTTCGCATGCCTGCGACGGGCGGCCGATGCCCGCGTCCACGATGATCGGCAGGTCGATCTCGTCGATCAGGATCTTGATAAATTCGCGCGTGGCAAGACCCTTGTTCGTGCCGATCGGCGCGCCGAGCGGCATGATGGATGCTGCGCCCGCATTTACGAGGTCGCGCGCGACATTCAGATCCGGGTACATATACGGCATGACGACAAAGCCCTCTTTCGCGAGTATCTCGGTCGCCTTGATGGTCTCCTGATTGTCCGGCAGCAGGTACTTGGAGTCGCGCATAATCTCGATTTTGACAAAGTCGCCGCACCCGCACTCGCGCGACAGCCGCGCGATGCGCACGGCTTCATCCGCGTTGCGCGCGCCCGAGGTGTTGGGCAGCAGGGTCACGCCCTCGGGGATGTAGTCCAGGATATTGGCTGTGCCGCCCTCATTCGCGCGGCGCAGCGCCAGTGTGATGATCTGCGCGCCCGCATTGTGCACCGCAGCGTTGATCAGGTCGAGCGAATACTTGCCCGAGCCCAGAATAAAGCGGGAGGTAAATTCATGCCCGCTCAGAACCAGTTTGTCTTCCATGTCGAATTTTCTCCTTTTTTGTCCGCATTTATCTTGACCGGATGAAATCCGTCCGATATACTGTTAATAATGAAAAAAATAAGGGGTGTAAGTATTGAAAAAGTTTATTGAAGAATTCAAGGCCTTCGCGCTGCGCGGCAACGTGATGGACATGGCGATCGGTGTTATCATCGGCGGCGCGTTCACCAGCATCGTGACCTCGCTGACCGAAAACCTAATCAATCCCATTCTTGGTCTTGCCGGCAACACCGACCTGAGTAAGTTTGTGCTCAACATTGCAGGGGTCGAACTCAAGTACGGCGCTTTCCTGACCTCGGTGATCAATTTCCTGATCATGGCGTTCGTGCTGTTCTGCATGCTCAAGGCGGTTAACAAGCTGATGAGCTTCGGCAAAAAGCCCGAAACGCCTACCGCGCCGACCACCAAAAAGTGCCCCTATTGCTGCAGCGAGGTCCCGATCGAGGCGGTCAAGTGCGCGCACTGCGCCTCCGAACTGCCGAAAACCGAATAAGTACATCGGAAAAAGGCCGCAGAGCCTTTTTCTTATGCCCCTTTATGGCTCGCGCTCGCCAAGCAGCAGCCGCATCGCCATGGTCGCCTGCTGCGCCGCGCATACCGCCACGCGCGGCGCCATCAGTCCGATGCCGTCCGCAATGTCGCTCGTGCCGTCCCCGCAGACATACAGGCGACTGAACTTCTGCTCAATGCGCATGGCGTTGGCGGAGCCATAGCCCGCCATGCCGCTGCCCGATACAATAGGCGTATCCGGCAGACGCACAAGCAGCGTCTCGATCAGCATGGCTTTTTGATCCGCGCGGTCAAACGCTTCACACACCACGTCGCACCCTGCGAACAGGCGCACAGCGTTGGCCGGGATCACGCGCTCGGTATACGTTTCGTAATTTAAGTATGGATTGATTGCTTCCAGTTGTTCCAGCAGCGCCAGCGTCTTGGGAATGCCGATGTCCTTCATCGTATAGTGCTGCCGGTTGAGGTTGGTGATATCGACTACATCGAAATCCACCAGCACCAGCCGCCCGACGCCCAGCCGCGCCAGATGCACCGCGATGTTCGAGCCGAGCCCGCCCAGCCCCGCGATGCCGACAGAGGCGTGGTCAAACTTGTCCTGTATCTCCGCGCCATGCCGCTCAACCAGCGCAGCGTGCAGTTCCTCCTGTGTCAGGTACATACGCTCAGCCCCCGCCGACAAACTGTACGATCTCTACCGTGTCCGCATCGCACAGCACCTCGTCTGCAAAGCGGGCGCGCGGCACGATCTGCCCGTTCTTCTCCACCGCGACACGCTGCGGGTCGTGCCCCAGCTCTGTCAAAAGTGACCGTATGGTCATTTCCGGCTTGCAAGGATGATCTTTTCCGTTAATCTTCACAAATATCCCTCTTTTCCGCAAGAAAAATACCCCGGTTCACCATGCGGTAAACCGGGGCATTTATTTTTCTTGGATGCGACAGCTTCCCTACGATGGTGCTAACCAACAGGTTCAAAAGGTTAGGCTCTCGCCCTCTCAGCCGCTCATCACGGCACCCTTGCTTGCCTCTTCAGTATAGGCCTGCCGGGAACGCTTGTCAAGCGCAAAATTTCCGGGTATAATAAAAGAAACAAATGTTCGAAAGGATGGGGACAGACGTGGATCGTACGATCCTGCACTGCGACTGCAACTCGTTTTACGCTTCGGTCGAGACACTGCTCGATCCCACGCTCGCGGACGGGCCAAGCGCGGTCTGCGGCGACCCGGAAAGCCGCCACGGCATCATCCTGGCGAAAAACGAAAAGGCCAAAGCGTTCGGCGTGCAGACCGCCGAGACCATCTGGCAGGCCAAACGCAAATGCCCCGGCCTGCGGCTGGTCGCGCCGCACCGTTCGGAATATGTCAAATATTCGCGCAAATGCAATGAGCTGTATCTGCAATACACCGATCTGGTCGACCCGTTCGGCATTGACGAGTCCTTTCTGGATGTCACCGGGTCGATGCACCTGTTCGGCACGGGTGAGCAGATCGCAGACGAACTGCGCCGCCGCATGCGCGAGGAGGTCGGGCTGACGATCTCGGTCGGCGTGTCGTTCAACCGTGCGTTTGCCAAGCTGGGCAGCGACTACAAAAAACCGGACGGCACGACCGTGTTCTCGCGTGGAAATTACCGGGACAAGGTCTGGCCGCTGCCGGTGAACACGCTGCTGTATGTGGGCAAGCGCGCGGCCGACCGGCTCGCGCACCTGGGCGTGCATACGATCGGTGATCTGGCGGCCTGCGACCCGTCGTTTGTGCACCACATCTTCGGCAAAATGGGCGATACCCTGCTGCGCTATGCCCGCGGCGAGGATGACGAGCCGGTGCGTTCGTTCTATGCGGAACGGGAGGTCAAGAGCGTGGGCAACAGCATGACCTTTGCGCACAACCTGCTGGGCGAGGAGGAATGCCGTTTGGGCCTGACTGCGCTGTGCGACAACGTCGGACGCCGCCTGCGCAAGCGCGGGCTGGTGTGCCAGACCGTGCAGCTCGGCATCCGCGACCCGGAATTCCGCAACCGCTCGCGGCAGACAACGCTCGAGCGTCCGACCAACTCCACCCGCGCGCTGATTGAAACGTCAATGGCTCTGCTGCGTACACACTGGCAAATGGATAAGCCGGTGCGGCTGCTGTCGGTCACCGCGGCGAACCTGTTGCCGGAAAACCAGTCGTGCGAGCAGCTTTCCCTGTTCGAGTCCGCGGACGCTGTCAAGCGGCGGGACAGACAGCACAAACTCGACCAGACGGTAGACGCACTGCGGCAGCGATTTGGTGACCAGTCGGTCGTTTTTGCACATTCCGTGAAGAAAAAGGACGAAAACAAAGAGAATACACAGAATAAGCCCGGCTGAAAAGCCGGGCTTATTTTTCGTGGCGTTCACGATATCCCTTACGACCATGCCTGCCGCAGCCGTGCGGCGGCCTCGTTGATCTGCCGTTCGGTCAGACCGGCGTAGCCAAGCACCAACGTTGCGCGCGGCGGCTCGACCGGCGGCAGGTAGTAGGCTGACAGGCCGTACACCCGCACGCCCGCAACACGCGCCCGCTCGATCAGCTCACTCTCGAGCATGCCGTTGCGCATGTGCAGCAACAAGTGCAGTCCAGCCTCTGAGCGGGAGACCTCATGCGGCAATCCCGCCAGCTCACGGTCGAGCGCAGCCATCAGGGCATCGCGGCGCGCCTGATACACCTTACGGCTGCGGCTGATGTGGCGCTCAAATCCGCCGGTGCGCATAAAGGCGGCCAGTGTGTGCTGGTCAAAACTCGGCACGGTGGAGGAATAGAGCGAAAACCGCTCCCGGTAACGCGCCATCAGGGCGTCCGGCAGCACCAGATAGCCGATGCGCAGGCCGGGCGACAGGCTTTTGGCAAAGGTGTTGACATATACCACGCGTCCTGCGCGGTCGAGCTCGCCCAGCGCCGGGATCGGGCGCGAGGCATAGCGGAACTCGCTGTCGTAGTCGTCCTCGATGATATACCGTTCTGGAGCAGCGGACGCCCAGCGCAGGATCTCCAGTCGGCGGGCGGCAGGCATGACTGTGCCCAGCGGGAAATGGTGCGACGGCGTCAGGTAGACGACCGATGCGTCGCTCGCCGCGAGCGCATCCGCGCGCAGGCCGCTTTTATCCAGCGGGAGCGGGCGCACCGCTGCACCGTTTGCCTCAAAGATCTGGTACAGCTTGCGGTAGCCCGGGTTTTCCAGCGCATACACCCGGTCGCGCCCCAGGAGCTGGATGACCAGATGCATCAGATATTCCGACCCCGCGCCGACCAGGATGTTATCCGGCGATACGTTGATCCCGCGAAAATCATGCAGATAGCGCGCGATCTGCTCGCGCAGCTCGGCCGCACCGCAGGGGTCGGTGGCACGCAGCAGGCGGTCGTCGTATTCGCTCAGCACGCTGCGCGACAGTCGCGCCCACGTAGAAAACGGGAAGCACCCGGTATCCACGATGTTGGTGCGGAAATCATACGGGCAGTCGTCCACGTGGACGGCAGCCTGCGCCCCGGCTGTGGGATGTGTTCCGGCAGGCTGCTGCGCCTGCGCAGGCACCGCCAGCTGCCGCTGCACGAAATACCCGCGCCGCGGCTCGGAGATGATATAGCCCTCTGCGAGCAGCTGCCCGTAGGCAGTCTCCACCGTGATCTGGCTGACGCGCAGATTGGCGGACAGCTGGCGCTTGCTCGGCAAGCGCTCGCCGCCCGCCAGCGCGCCGGACATGATATCCGTGCGTATCGCGCGGTAAAGCTGCTCATACAGCGGGGTTTTGCTTTGCGGGTCAAGATGGTAGGTGAGCATCCGTCATCCTCCTTTGCGGTTGTCCTTCCGGACGGCGCATGGTATAATGGGGTCAGGGAATCAGTGGGAGGGCTGCTCATGTCGCTCAAGCATCGTTTTTTCATCATGTGTGGGGCGTTCGTCGCAGGGATACTGATCGCCCTGCTCTGCGAACTTTGGCCAGCGCTTTCCGTGCTGATTCCGATCGGCGCCCTGCTGCCGCTGGGCGGCGTGATCTGGGGCGTCATTAGCATCCGCTGCCCGCATTGCGGTGCATTTTTGTTCCGCTGCTACTTTACGCCCTACTGCCCGCATTGCGGCAAGGATCTTGACTGGCACTGACTGCATAATGCATTCACCCGGAAAGGAGCGTTTCTCATGAAATTGCGCACCCGTTTTTTTATCATGCTTGGGCTGATCGTTTCGGGTCTTATGATTGTTTTCCTGAGCAGGCTGATCTATGCGCATTTGTATGTCCTGCTGCCAGCGCTGGACCTGGTCCAGATTGCGCTGATTGGAATACTGATTGCAGCTGTTGGACTGGCATGGGGACATTGTACGATCCGGTGCCCGCACTGCGGCGGCTCTATGTCCCAGCACAATCTTTTTCAGCCGCAGTGCCCGCGCTGCGGCCGCGATGTGGACTGGCGCTGAGCCTCACTTTGCCGCCGCGAATGCGGCGGCTTCTTTGATCCAGCCCATCAGTTCGTCGTCCAGCTGCGTTTCGTCCGACACCAGCATATGGTGCGTCCAGCGGTTGGGATATGGCTCGGTCGCGACCCAGATGCGCGGCGAGTCCACCCGATAGGACAGGCCGAAGCTGACGACGATGGTCGGCTGCTGCACCTTGCGGCGCGGCAGGGAGACAAAGGCAAATCCATGTCGGTTGGCAAAGGTGATCTGGGTTTTCTGCACGCGGATATGGGTGTCCGGGCAGGCGGCGCACACCTTACGCTCAAAATCCTGATACAGCGCAAGCTCGCGCGGACGGCAGTCGAAGAACTGCATGGCATCGATATTCGTAAAATCCAGCATGAAAAATCCCCTCCAAACTGGCATTGTTACTATTACAATACCAGCCCAGAGGGGCAATGTCAAGGCGGCGCATCGCGCCGCCTTTTCTTATATCATCCCTGCTGTGCGCAGAATGAACAGGAGCGCGGTCAGCGTCACCGCGCTGACCGCGGTGCTCAGCACCACGATCGAAGCCGCAAGCACATGGTCGCCGCCCATGTTTTTCGCCATCACATAGCCCGAAACCGTGCTCGGCGCGCCGCACAGGATGACGATGGCCACCAGCTCCTGGTCGCGGAAGCCTATCCACGCCGCAATGGGCAGGAAAACCGCAGGCAGCAGAACCAGCTTGATCAGCGTCGCCGCGCAGGTAGGACCCAGCTTTTTGAGCGCCTTTGCGCCTTCAAACCCGGCGCCGATGCTGATGAGCGCAAGCGGCGTGGCGCAGCCCGCGAGCAGATCCAGCCCCTTGTCGACCATGGGCGGGAAATCCACGGACAGCAGCGAAAACGGAAGCCCCGCCAGAATGCCCAGAATGATCGGGTTGGTGATAATACCGCCCAGCGTGCGCCCGATCAGCCCTTTCCGGTCCCGCCCCTGCTCCGCAGGCGCAGTGACCGCCAGTACGAGCACAGAAAAGATGTTGTACAGCGGCACGCTCGCCACGATCATCAGCGGCACCAGCCCGGCGTCCCCATACAGGCTCTGCACGAACGCCACGCCCAGGATCGCCTGCGAGCCGCGGAATGCGCCCTGCGTGAACGCGCCGACCATGCTTTTATCCGGCAGCAGCTTTGCCGCGCCCAGCCAGATCGCGAAAAAATACACGATCGTGATGCCAGCGCAGAACAGGAAGAATTTCAGGTCGAACTGCTCGGTAATGCGCCCGGCCGCGATATCGCGGAACAGCAGCACGGGCAGCAGCACCTTGAACGACAGTCGGTCGATATCGGCCAGCGTCTGCGGCGAAAAAAAATGCCGCCCGCGCAGCAGGCGGCCCAGCAGGATGACCGCAAAGATCGGCACGGTCGCATTCAGGCAGAAGATCAGGTTATCCATGCTCCTCCCCTTCCATTGCGGCCTCCTCCTGCCGGAAAAAGTCCTGCAGCTTTTCCAGGCTCTGCGCGAGCACAGCGGTCTGCTCGGGCGACAGGCTATCCAACACGGAAGCGATCATGCGTTCATGGAAGGCCTTGTGGTATTCATACGCCGCGCGCCCCTTAGCGGTCAGCGTGATGTTGACGACGCGGCGGTCCTCCAGACTGCGCACACGGCGCACCAGCCCCTTGGCGACCAGCTTATCGCACGCAACCGTGAGCGTGGCCAGCGTGACCCCGATCGATTTGGCGATCTCGCTCATGCGCACAGGCCCCTGCGCACCGATTTTCTCAATGATATGGATCTCGGTGATCGAGACTGCACTGCCCAGGCCTTCCGCCATGGTGCGTTCCTCGATCTTGTTGATGCGGCCGAACATATCGACCAGAAAGGAATTGAGCTGCTCCGCTCCGGTCATGCCCGCACCGCCCTTCCGTCAGTTAATTTAGCTTACTAAATATTAGCATAACAAACTAAAAAATGCAACCTTATCCCTGTTTCTCTGTCACCCGCTCCTGTTCCATAACCAATGTGCCGACAGCAAGCCCCTTATCCGCTTCGTATCGAGCCTGTATTGACAAAAAAATCAAAACGCTTGCCAAACAAAGCAAGCGCTCCTATAATAAACAGCCGGAATATATTCTGGAGACCTATATCATGGAATACGAAGTGCAGCACGGGGAGATCCCCTGTTCTGAGGAATGAGAAAAGCCGGACGCGATTGTCCGGCTTTTGTTACAGGTTCCACAGCGCCGCCATACCTGCGCGGAGCAGTGCGCTCAGCGCGGCCAGTGCCACGCACAGCAGGTAGGGGGTGCGGCAGGCGCGCAGGGCATACCGGCCCGCAGCCTCGCGGCTCTGCCAGACCATGGCACAGGCGGCCAGAAGCGCGGACACACTGAGCACTGCGGGCAGCCCGGCGGAGCACAGCGAAAGCAGGACTCCCTCCCCCTGCCCGATGCCGACCGCCACGGTCAGCGCGAGCACGAAGCCGCGCGCCGCCGTCAGCGCGGACAGGCAGAGCGGAACGGGACGCAGCAGAGCGCACACAAGCGGCAGCACGAGCCACAGTACTGCGCACAGCACGCTTTTGAGCACCTGCCCCGGCAGAGCGGCCAGCAGCGTCGTCAGACCGATCGCACTGTCCCCCTCGCCCGCATGCAGGCCGGTCAGCCCCCCGGCGAGCGCACCGCACAAAAACATCGCACACAGGAACAGAAACGCCGGCGTGCGCACCAAAGTGTCAAAAAAACCGAGAATATGCTGTTTGTTCATACGTCTCCCCCTTTTGGAAGGTCATAGAACAGCATATTCCCGGTTTGGTTTGATTAGAACATCAGCCCTCTTCGTTAATCATCGCGCACATGGCGTCTACCAGATCGCGGCAGGGCTGGTGCAGGAACAGGCGCGCCTTCTGGCTGATCTCGTAGGTCGCATACAGCTTGCCGTTTTCATCGCGATGCAGCACAGCTGCGATGAACTCGGTCGCGGTCGTGATACGCTCTTCAATGAATGCCAGATTGATCTGCTCACTGTCACACACCGTAACGATAACGCGTTTCTGCGCGCTGCCGGAGATCCGGGCCAGTTCGGTAGACATTTCGCGCCGCGGCGCAACGACCAACGCGATTTCACATTTAATCAGCGCGGAAAGATCATCCTCACAGATGGAAATTGAGTAACCCTCGGCCGCCTGACAGGCTGCTTTATTTTTAGCCGAAATAAACAGATTGCGCGACGGGATCACTTCTCGGCTTAAAATGGCGCGTACCATCTTGGGCATATACTCGCCTTCGCCGATTACGGATACCATAACGTTCTGCGGCATAGATACCATCTCCTTTACCAGGACAATAGAAAATACAGTTCATATTATACGTCACAAAACGTTCCGATTGCAATCACATTTACACATTTTTTGCATTATTTAGCACAATGGACTAATCCGCGCCAAGCTTTTCCATCGCTTTCAGATAGATTGCACATTCCAGGCGTTTCCGCTCCATTTCACAGCCGAGATCATACGAATCGTTCATGTCGTGGTTCATGTTGTAGTTCGCCGCCGAACAGCCGCCCGAGCAGTAGAACTTCGCCCAACACTTCTGGCACTTGGGGCGGGTGTAAATGTTCATGCCTGCAAACTTGGCTGCGATATCCATGTCGAACGACTGGTCGAGCACACTGCCCTGCTTGAACTCGTCTTTGCCGACGAACTGGTGGCAGGGATAGATATCACCGTCCGGTGTAACAGCGACATACTCATAACCCGCGCCGCAGCCGCGCAGTCGCTTGACCACACAGGGACCCTGATCCAGATCAACCATGAAATGGAAGAAAGTAAAAGGCTTGCCCTGCTTGCGGCGCTCCAGCATGATTTCGGTCAGGCGGTCATATTCCGCCTCGATCCTGGGCAGGTCAGCCTCGGTCAGGTCGTAACCGCAGCCGGGGTCGGCAGTTACCGGCTCAACCGAAAGACGGTCAAAGCCCGCGTCCGCGATATGCACCACGTCGTCAGCAAAATCCAGGTTGTGCGAGGTAAAGGTGCCGCGCGCATAATAATCCTTCTGCGGGTCGCGCGCATCGACCAGCGCCTTGAACTTGGGCACGATCACATCATAGCTGCCCGCTCCGGATACGGTCTTACGGAACTCGTCGTTGACCGACGGGCGGCCGTCGAGCGAAAGAACGACATTGTCCATATTTTCGTTGATATATGTCCGCTTATCCTCGTCAAGCAGCAGGCCGTTGGTCGTGATGGTAAAGCGGAACTTCTTATCAAACTTTTCCTCCAGGCTGCGCGCGTAATCGACCGTCTGCACGACCGTATCCCATGCCATCAGCGGCTCGCCGCCGAAGAAGTCCACCTCGATATTATGGCGTTTGCCCGAACGCGCGATGACAAAGTCGATCGCCTTTTTCGCCACCTCGGGCGGCATGATCTTGCGGCCTTTGCCGAAGTCACCCGTAGAGGCGAAGCAATAGGTGCAGCGCAGGTTGCAGTCATGCGCGACGTGCAGACACAGCGCCTTGACCGGCGCGCCAACCGGGATGTAGCGGCTGACGTCAATATAATCGTCTTCCGCAAACAGCTGACCAGCCTTTTTCAGCTCATACAATTCGTTGTAGGCTTCTCGCACCTCGTCAGCCGGATATTGCGCCAGTGCATCCACCACCGACTGCGGACATGCCTCCGCCATATTCTCGTCAATCAGGCCGGATACCGCGTAGCTGATATCGTCCAGCAGGTGCACTGCACCGGAGTTGACGTCCAGCACGAAGTTCAGCCCGTTTTTTTGATAGCGATGAATCATTTTTGTCTGTTTCCTCCGATATACAGGAACAAGGCGCGCCGGACGGCGCGCCTTTTTACCCCATCTGCGCGCTTTGCGCGCTGTTCAATAGAAAATGGCTGCGTTGCAGCCATTTTCATAAAAACCCGCGGCCTATGCGTGGGTTTTTATACAGGTAATGAAAAAAGTTTCGCTTGTCGGAACTTTTTTCGCCCTGCGCTTTGTCCGGGCGGCATGCCCGGCACATCGTCCCCGATCGAAACCGCGGTTTCGGTCGAAGCGAAATAAGACAGCAGTCTTATTTCGCGTGCTCGCACTTCTGGTTTGCTACCGTGCAAGAGGTCTTGCAGGCAGACTGGCAGGAAGTCTGGCACTCACCGCAGCCACCGTGTGCCGCAGTCTGCTTCAGGGTTGCAGAGGTCAGCGTAGATACATGCTTCATGGTATTCCCTCCTACTTTTTTACGTGACTATACCGTTTCTTTTTGCGCATATTGGCGCCGGCAATACCGCCGAGCGCCGAGGCCGCCAGCACACAAAGCAGGCTGACCGCCACGCGTACAGGATTAACTGGCTGCGACTGCAACAACACACCCACAACCAGCAGAATCAGAAAAACCACAAAGCCCGCGCCTAATGCCCACGGAAGCTTACGTCCTGCTGCGCACTTTGCTGCAACAAGACCGGCGAGCAGGCCGCCCGCTGCCAAAAACACCAGCGCACACGGTGCGACTGCTCCCTCCGGCAAGGTTCCTTGGTGCATCAGTACTGCGCCAACCAGCATCAAAAGCAGCGTTGCCAGAAGTCCGGCTGCCGCTGCCGGCAGCAATATACCGGCCGGCGACCGGCCCTCGTTGGTTTTTCTCATCATCGTACATCCTCCCGCCGAATGAAAAGATATCTCATCCTATTCGGCAAGAACCCAGGATATTACTTGGCGTCCTTGTTCGCTTCCTTGGGCGCCTCGACCGTTTCGGTCGCCGGAGCCTCCTTGCCGCGGATCGCCCAGCGGTAGATCTTGAGCTTGGTGCGGTCATTCGACGACTCGATGATCAGCACATCATCCTTGATGTTGACAACGCGGCCGATAAACCCGCCGATCGTCGAGATCTCGTCGCCTACTTCGATCGAATTGCGCATCTCGCGCTCGGCCTTATCGCGCTTGCGCTGCGGACGAATCAACAGGAAATAAAACAGAACAATCAGGATGACGATCGGCGCAAAGTTTGCGATCATCGTCAGGTAATCTCCTGCGCCCGGCATACTTTCTCCATTCACAGCTTACACCTCCTCGTGCATTTTGCCATTGATACTTACATATTATAATTGATTTGGGTATGAATTACAAGCCCTATTTTCTTCGTCATGGGACATCCTGCCATGCACATATACTTACAGCATCCCAACTGAAAGAGGTGCTGTTTCATGCTTTTTCCCGCTTTATTTGCGCTCGGCGGCGCATTTTTCTTCCTGATTCTGCGCGTGCAGGGTGCGGACGGCTGCTTTCCGAAGCCGCTCACACCGGATAAGGAAGCAGAACTGCTTCGGAAAATGCAGCAGGAGCATGACGAAAATGCGCGCGCGCAGCTCATTGAACACAACCTTCGGCTGGTCGCGCATATTGTCAAGAAATACTATGCTTCGAGTGCCGAACAGGATGACCTGATTTCAATTGGTACGATCGGGTTGATCAAAGCGGTCAGCACATTCCGACCGGACAAAAACATCCGTCTTGCGACCTATGCCTCCAAATGTATCCAAAACGAGCTGCTCATGTACTTCCGCCAGAAACGCAAGCACGCGGGCGAGCTGTCCCTGTCCGACGCGCTCGAAACCGATGGTGACGGAAACGCACTTTCGCTGCAGGACGTGATCTGCTGTGAGGACGATGGGCTCTCCTCCGTTGAGGAACACGACCGTTACAATGCCATGCATCAGGCGCTTGCCGCATGCCTGTCCCCGCGCGAGCGCGAGATCATCCGGCTGCGCTACGGTCTCGGCCTCCCTGCGCCGCTGCCGCAACGGGAGATCGCTAAACTGATGGGAATCTCGCGGAGCTATGTATCACGCATTGAAAAACGTGCTTTGGAAAAACTGCGGTGTGCACTCGGGTCAGATGCCTGAGTTTCTTCCAATCCTGTACCCAACTTGTCTGCATGAAACATTTTTTATTTTCCTGAAAAAAAAGCTTGACGCAGAGCCATTCCCGGTGTATACTATACAAGTCGCAAGGCAATGCGGCATTGTGAATAGCCGAATTGTGTAAAGGTAGCACGACAGACTCTGACTCTGTTTGTGAGGGTTCGAATCCTTCTTCGGCTGCCACCGAAAAAGCAGCTTTTCGTACGAAAAGCTGCTTTTTTCATGATTTATTTTAAATTCCCAGATTTTCCACTGACAACCAGAATATTCTGTGGTCTATCTGTGCGTCTGCCAAAACGAGGTGATCCCTTGGAAAATTTTGAATACATTGTGCAGCAGCATGCCGCACGCTATCCCGACATGCAGCCGCAGGACTTTGGCAAGCTGGCCTACCAGAGCGAATTCGGTCCCGCGCATCTTTCGCAGAACGTGGATGAACTCACGGCATCGCTGCTGCGCGAATGGGCAGCCCTGCCTGCGGATTCCACCGTCCATCCGCCCGAGCCGGTTGGCAACAGCCTGTGCCGCCTGTACCTTGATCCGCACGCAGATGCCTCGCTTGCCGCTCCTTTGCTTGCCAAACTGATGCATCGCACCATGCAGGAACACCATGGCACAGCAGACGGCCTGCGCCGCCGCATTGCTGTGCTGCAGACGCTGCAGCTGCCGGATATGCAAGCATGGCTGGATCACTGGGAACAGGAAGGTTTCCCGCCTGTCCATCACAGCGAAGCGTACCGCGCGGCCTGCCGGCCGCACTACCGGCTGCTGCGAGCCGATCTGGCCGGCTATTTTCCTGCTCTGCTTGCTGCCGCCAGGCTGATCCAGGGCGGCAAGCCCGCCGTCCTTGCAATCGACGGCCGGTGCGGCAGCGGCAAGAGCAGCCTTGCGCAGCTGCTGCATGAGCTGTTCGGTTGCAATGTGCTGCACATGGATGACTTTTATCTCCCCTTTGACGAGCGCGCGCCCGATTGGACCGATCGGCCCGCGGGCAACATAAACCTGTCCCGTTTCCGCAACGAGGCGCTCGCGCCCGCAGCGGCCGGCCAGTCCATCCTTTACCGCGCCTATTCCTGTCAGCAGGGACGGTACCGCGATACTGCGCCGCTCTCCCCCACCCCGCTGACGGTAGCAGAGGGCAGCTACTCCCACCATCCTGCACTGGCGGATGCGTATCAATGCAAGGTTTTTCTGACCTGCCCGGACGCGGTACAGGCGCGCCGTCTGCAAGCGCGCGAGGGATCGCATTACGCCGCTTTTGTTGACCGCTGGATCCCAATGGAGGAGTTATACTTCCGCGCCTGCGGCGTGCCGTCCTCTGACACCATGGTGATTGATACTGGGGACTTTTTCTGACCGTCAAAGCCAAAGGGCCTGCCACACAAGCGGCAGGCCCTTTGCGCTGTCCATACAAAAACAGTCTCTGCCGAAGCAGAGACTGTTTTTTCTTACAAAGGAGATTACGCCTTGCCGAGCTCCTTGACACGGGCCTGCGCCGCTGCAAGGCGGGCAATCGGCACGCGGAAGGGCGAGCAGGAAACGTAGTTCAGGCCGACATTGTGGCAGAACTCGACGGAGGACAGGTCACCGCCGTGCTCGCCGCAGATGCCCAGCTTGATGTCCGGGCGGGTGCGGCGGCCTTCCGCTACAGCAAAGCGGATCAGCTTGCCGACACCAGCCTGGTCGAGGCGGGCAAAGGGGTCGGACTCGAGGATCTTCTTTTCGAAATAGGTTTCAAGGATGCGGCCTACGTCGTCACGCGAGAAGCCGTAGGTCATCTGGGTCAGGTCGTTGGTACCGAAGGAGAAGAACTCGGCTTCCTCGGCGATCTCGTTGGCGGTAACAGCCGCGCGCGGGGTCTCGATCATGGTGCCGATCATATACTTCATCTTCAGGCCGGAAGCCTCGATCAGCTCGTCCGCCTTGGCCTTGATAACCTTCTTGACAAACCGCAGCTCGTTGATCTCGGATACCAGCGGAACCATGATCTCCGGGGTGATCTTGAGGCCGTCTTCCTTCCACACGTTGATCGCAGCGGAGATGATCGCTTCGGTCTGCATCTCGGCGATCTCCGGATACAGGACGTCCAGACGGCAGCCGCGGGTGCCCAGCATCGGGTTAAACTCGTGCAGGTCGGCAACCTTGGCCTGGAGCTTTGCAAACGGGATGCCCATCTCTTCCGCCAGTTCCTTGATGTCCGCGTCTTCGGTCGGCAGGAACTCATGCAGCGGGGGATCGAGCAGACGGATGGTTACCGGCAGGCCGCCCATCGCGCGGTAAATGGCTTCAAAGTCGCCGCGCTGCATGGGCAGGATCTTGGCGAGCGCAGCCTTGCGCTGCTCAACCGTGTCCGATACGATCATCTCGCGCACAGCCTTGATACGCTCAGGCTCAAAGAACATGTGCTCGGTACGGCACAGGCCGATGCCTTCTGCGCCGAACTTGCGCGCCTGGGTCGCATCGCGCGGGGTGTCGCCGTTGGTACGGACGTGCAGGGTGCGGATCTCATCCGCCCAGCCCATGAAGCGACCGAAGTCGCCGGTCAGCTCCGCGTCCTGTGTATCGATCTTGCCGAGGTATACGTTGCCGGTCGAGCCGTCGAGCGAAATAAACTCGCCTTCCTTAACAACTGTGCCGTCGGCGAAGGTGAGGGTCTTGTCCGCCTCAGAGACCTTGATGCCGTTGACGCCGGCGACGCAGCAGGTGCCCATGCCGCGCGCAACAACCGCTGCGTGCGAGGTCATGCCGCCGCGGGCAGTCATGATGCCTTCGGAAACCGCCATGCCGTCGATATCCTCCGGGGAGGTCTCCTGACGGACGAGAACAACCTTAAGGCCGGTTTTATGCGCAGCCGCCGCTTCTTCAGCAGTGAAGTAGACTGCGCCGCAGGCAGCACCTGGGGATGCCGGCAGGCCGGTGGTGATCGGGGTAGCCGCCTGGAGGGCAGCCGGGACAAACGTCGGGTGCAGCAGGGCGTCGAGCTGCTTGGGCTCAACCTTCATGATAGCCTGCTCCTTGGTGCAAACGCCCTCGTCCACGAGGTCGACCGCGACCTTGAGCGCAGCCTGCGCAGTGCGCTTGCCGTTACGGGTCTGAAGCATATAGAGCTTGCCGTTTTCGATGGTAAACTCCATATCCTGCATATCGCCATAGTGCTGCTCCAAACGGGAGGAGATATCGACAAACTGCTGGTAAACCTCCGGCATGGTCTCAGCCAGTGCGGAGATCGGCTGCGGGGTACGGATGCCGGCCACGACATCCTCGCCCTGCGCATTCATCAGGAACTCGCCGTACAGTTTCTTTTCGCCGGTCGCCGGGTTGCGGGTAAACGCAACGCCCGTGCCCGAGGTATCGCCCATGTTGCCGAATACCATGGACTGTACGTTAACCGCGGTGCCCCAGGAGTGCGGGATATCGTTCATGCGGCGGTAGGTGTTCGCACGCGGGTTGTCCCAGGAGCGGAATACCGCGCGGACAGCCTCCATCAGCTGCTTCTTGGGATCCTGCGGGAAGTCCTCGCCGAGGGACTTCTTGTAGTGATCCTTGAACAGGACGATCAGCTCGGACATATCGTCCGCGTCCAATTCGTTGTCCATCTTGACGCCCTTCTTCTCCTTGACCTGGTCAATGAAGGTCTCAAAGGTGGACTTGGGCAGCTCCATAACAACGTCCGAGAACATCTGGATGAAGCGGCGGTAGGAGTCACGCGCAAAGCGCGGGTTATTTGTCAGCTTCGCAACAGCTTCGCAGATTTCATCGTTCATGCCGAGGTTGAGGATGGTATCCATCATGCCAGGCATGGAAGCGCGCGCGCCCGAGCGCACGGATACGAGCAGGGGCTTTTCCGGGTCGCCCAGCGTTTTGCCGGTGACCTTTTCCAGTTTATCGAGGTACTCAAGGATCTGCTCCTGAATATCCGGATAGATCGTCTTGCCATCCTCATAATACCGGGTGCAGGCCTCGGTGGTAATGGTGAAACCCTGCGGCACAGGCATGCCGAGCCCGGTCATTTCCGCCAGGTTCGCGCCCTTGCCGCCGAGCAGCTCACGCATCTTGCCGTTGCCCTCCGGGAACATGTAAACATACTTCTTCATTTGGGTCTTTTCCTCCATTTCGTTTGGTGCTTGCTCTCTTATTACACACTTCAATCACACAAAGGTATTATATCATGCGCACTGCTTTTTGTTCCATTGTGGTATTTCACCTATTTGCTGTCAGTATATTGTGCAACTTGACGAAAAATTATGCGCAGCGCGGATAAATGCACCATTTTTTTTGCATCTTTTTCTCATAATTTAATGTTTTTCAAACAAAAAATTGAGTAATCCAGTCATTCTTCTGTAAACTGCAGCTATTTTGTGAAATGGTACTGATATGCCGGATTTTTTGCGTGTTGCGGCACTCCATGCACAATTCCTTGCACCCTTGGTAAGCCGGTATAAAAAACGACGGCGGCCCTGGGTAGGCCGCCGACGGTCACTGTCTGCATGCCGGACACAAATACGCCCAGCACTTGTTCTCCCTGATAAGTTGTTTCATAAAGCTGCACCGACAGGAGATAGCCTGCCGACGAAGTAAAGGCCCCCTCTGAGAACTGGTAAAATGTGTTCTCCCCCAAAGCCGCATAATACTCCAGCAGCAGCCTGTCGCTGTTCGTCATATCTGCCATGCGGTAGTAGAACTGTGTCGTGCCGCGATCGCGGGTAGTCGCAAACAGCGGTACACCGGTCACCGTGCCGAAGTCTGGTACCGGATACAGGTCGGTATAGCACCGGGAAGCATCCGGCATGTGGGTACTCGTATACTCCGATGGGCTGACCGCAGCGCTGCCGTCCATGCTGTCCACTTCCGAGATCGGAACCGAGAAGGAGGGCGACCCATTCGCCTGGCTGCTGACCGTGATGCCGACCAGCTCGCCGCGGCTGTTGACCAGCGCGCCGCCCGAGTTGCCGCTGATGACGGCGGCCGTGCTCTCAATCATCGGGAGCAGGTAATCGCCGTTCGCAGGATCCGTTACTGTCCCTTCAGTGACCTTCGCATCGCCGCCGCCCGGATAGCCGAGGGCGTAGACCTTATCACCCGCCTGCACCTGCTCCGACGTTTCCAGATACGGCATATTGCTGCCGATCACACGGATATAAGCGATATCCGCATCCGCGTTCAGGTCATATACCTTGACTTCGCGCTTGATCCCGTCCGACATCTCCGCCACCAAGCGGGAGACGCCGTTGACAATATGGCCGCAGGTGACTGCATCGCCGTTTGCCGCGATCACTACGCCGCTGCCCATACCGAGCAGCTCGCCGCGCGCGTTATAGGAACTCAGCTTGAATACCGCAGGGAGGCAACGGTCGTATATCTCATCCGCGGTCAACGCGGTCTGTGTTTCGGTTAAGGTAATGGATTGGCGAAGACTGGGATCTGCCATACGGGTGACGATGGCCGCTGCCTCACTGCGGCGGATGGTGCTGTCCGGCTGGAAACTGCCGCTGCTGTCCGATCCGGTCAGCACGCCCGCGCGGTACAGCAGGTAGACCGCATCCGCATAGGACGCGCTCTCTGAAACATCCGGGATTGCGCCGTCCGCAACCGTATTGATCGCGGTCAGAGCTTCAGACGGCAGCGCCGCCGCCAGCACGGAAGCGAACACCGCGCGCGTTGCCGGGCTGGTGTAGTCCGACCGGGCGGCAGACAGGATACCGTTTTGCAGAGCGTAGTCCACATAGGTCTGGTACCATGGACTGGATGAAGCAAAATCCGCACTTCCGGTGTGGTAAATGCTGTGCAGGCTTGCCGCCAGCTTGACCGCCTCGGCAACGGTCAGCGAACTGTCCGGCGCAAAGGTGGTGGCCGACTGGCCGTTGATCAGCCCATATTCATAGGCAGTACGGACATTCTGCGCATACCAGGCAGTTTCCGGCACATCCGTAAACTGGCCGGCTGTATAGGTTGCCTGCGCGTTAAAGTTTTCATAGCCCGCAAACGCAGACGGCAGCATGCCGATCGCCAGCACGGCCGCCAGCAGCAGGCTGAGCACTCTTTTTTTCAATGGTTTTATCCTCCGGTTTCGGGTCAGGGTATTGGCAGGACAGCGCCGCTGTTTGGCGCTGTTTTCAGTATACACCCACCCGGTTATGAATTGGTGAATAAACAGTTACGTTTGGGTTTCAGCCCTGGTAGGCTGCGACAATCTCGCCAATATACATTGCGTGGAAATCCCGGTTGGCGTAGTTTTTGTCGATCGTTTCCTGGTGCAGGATATCCTCCGGAGCGATCTCGCTCTTACAACGCTTGCGGCAGACCAGAACAAGCTCTGCCTCCGCAAAGGTGGGCTGGCCGTCCACAAAAATAGGTGTCAGGCCGCTGTCGTGCATCTTATCCATATCGCGGCCGGACTTGGTGCCCAGCAGGTTGAGCGCATCGCGGTGTCCGTCCTTGAGGAAGGTCAGGGTGAAATACTCATTGCTGTCGACAAATTCCATGGTATAGCGGCTGTGGCGGATATAGCAGGTCGCCGAGGGCTTGCCCCAGATAATACCCACGCCGCCCCAACTGGCGGTCATGGTGTTCCAGCTGTTTGCGTTGCCGGCGGAGATCAGCATCCACTGCTTGCCGATCTTTTCAAACGGATTAAAGGATTGCTCTGCGATGTTGATCTTGGTAAAAGCCATGGTTTTCCCTCCTGTGGAAATAATGGAGAATGGATAATGTAACATAAACACTGTGTACCGCTACTTGTGAGCAGCGCATACTTCATAGAATTCGGGGCGCGGCACCTCGAATTTGATACAGGGGAGTGGTTCTGTGTGCCGAAAGCTGCATGCAAAATCACTTCCGTGGCGTATCCGCGCCATGCGGGATATGTCCCTCTGCGGTTGCAGGTGCGTTTTCAATCGAGGGGATCATGCCTGCGCATCTTCATTTCCTGCCACTCCTCCTTGGAGATCAGGATCTGACGGGGCTTGGAGCCCTCGAACGGGCCGATGATGCCGCGCTCCTCGATCTGGTCGATGATGCGTGCGGCGCGCGAGTAACCAAGCTTGAGCCTGCGCTGCAGCATGGACGTAGACGCCTGCCGGCAGTCCATAATGACGTCAATCGCCTCTTCGATCATCTCGTCCTCGTCCTCGCCCGGGTCGCCGGACGCGCCGCCGCCCTTGCTGTCCACCTGCTCCGCCTGGCGCTCGATGTGCTCGAGGATCTCCTCATTATATTCGGCCGTGCTTGTCTGCTTGATATGCGCGATGACCGCCTCGATCTCGTCCGACGAGATGAAGCAGCCCTGCACGCGGGTGGGCTTGCCCTCGCCGAGCGGTGCATACAGCATATCGCCCTTGCCGATCAGCTTTTCCGCGCCGGTCGTATCCAGGATGATGCGCGACTCGATCTGGCTCGCCACCGCGAACGCGATGCGCGACGGGATGTTCGCCTTCATGATGCCGGTGATGACGTCCGCCGAGGGGCGCTGGGTCGCAACAACCAGATGCATGCCCGCAGCGCGCGCCTTCTGCGCAATGCGGCAGATCGAGGTCTCGACCTCCTTGGCTGCGACCATCATCAGGTCAGCCAGCTCGTCGATGACAATGACGATCTGCGGCAGCACCTGATACTGCTCGGGGTCGCCGCCCTCCTCCTGCTCTGCCTTGGCCTTTTCCGCGCGCATCAGGTCGTTGTAGCCGACCAGATTGCGCACCTGATGGTCTGCGAACAGCTTGTAGCGGCGCTCCATCTCGCCGACTGCCCAGTTGAGCGCGCCGGCCGCCTTTTTCGGGTCGGTGACGACCGGAATGAGCAGGTGCGGGATGCCGTTGTAGTTGCCCAGCTCGACCATCTTCGGATCGACCATGATCAGCCGCACTTCCTCGGGCGTGGACTTATACAAAATCGAGATCAGCATGGAGTTGATGCACACGGACTTGCCTGAACCGGTCGTACCGGCGATCAGCATATGCGGCATCTTGGCGATGTCGCCGATGACCGGCTTGCCCGTGATGTCCTTGCCCACGGCAAAGGACAGGCGGCTGCGCGCATTGGTGAACGCCGGGGACGAGATGCACTCGCGGATGTAGACCGTGTTGACCGTCTTGTTCGGCACCTCGATGCCGACCGCTACCTTGTCCGGAATGGGCGCGATGCGCACGTTTGCCGCTCCGAGCGACAGCGCGATATCATCCGACAGGGCGGTGATGCGCGAGAGCTTGATGCCGCGCGGGATGGACAGCTCGAACCGCGTCACCGACGGGCCGCGCACGATGCCGATGATCTGCGCGTCGATATTGAACGACTCGAGCGTATCGAGCAGGCATTCGGAATTTTCCTTAAGCTCAGCCTCCGCGCCCGCATTGGAGGCGCGTTTGCCCTGCGCCAGCAGTTCAATCGGCGGATAGTCATAGACCGGCACAGGCGATTTCTGGCTCTCATCCATTTCGTCATTCAGTGCAGCCTGCTCATTTTCGCTCATCTTCTCCGCCTTTTTCGGCTTGCTTTCTGCGGCGGGAGGTTCCACCGTTTCTTCCTCCGGCGTGTTTTCCACCAGATCGAGAATGCTCACCTGCTCGCCTGTGGTCTCCTCCTTGAGCGAGCGCAGGTATTCGTCCGGCGCCATCGGCTTGCCGCCCGTGCGGCGGTGCGGATGCGCCTCCGGGTCCTCGCCCGGCTTATCCTCGCCGGGCGGCTCGGTGTCCAGCGGGATGTCGATATCCGTCTTACGGCGGGCAGCGCGGCGCTCCTCGCGCTTGTGCGCGTGTGCCGCCGCTGCCTCATGGACATTGGGCAGCTTGGCGGGCGCTTCATAGCGCTCGCGCTCCGCCTCGTCCTCATATTCATATTCGGGCGGCCGGAACATCTCGACCAGCGCCTGCGGTGTGATATGCAGAGCCGTCAGAAGCGCCGCAATCGCCAGCAGGAGAAGCACCAGCAGTGCGCCGACCGAGGACAGCGCCCACTCGAGGACAATATACAACCCGCCGGACAGCAGGCCGCCGGAATCCAGCTCCATGCCGGTCTGCAGCAGGCCGGACAGCGTTTTCATGGAGAAATCGTATTCATTTGCGCAGGTGAACGCATGGATGATGCTGCCGATCAGCACCGGCAGCATCGCGATGCACACACCGCGCAGACGCACCGGTCCCTTATCCCGCGCAAACAGCAGCCCTGCCAGCGCCAGCAGCGCAAACGGCAGTACATAGCTGCCCATGCCGATCACCGCGCCGACGCCGCGGTGAATCCAGGCGAGCAGGACGCCGTCTATCGGCAGGATCGACAGCAGGCACAGCAGGCCGAGCACGGCCCAGATCGCGCCCCACGCGGCGCGGGACATCACCGGCTCGGGCTCGGGAGGCCGACGGGCAGCCTGCTTACCGCGCGGTGTAGATTTCGCCGTCTTTTTCGTTGTGGATTTTCTTGCAGCCAACGTAAATGAACCTCGCTTTAGATCTCTTTTCGTATAACCCCGCCGCAGCTCACCTGCGCAGGGGATATGATTCAGGCTATTGCCGTACCGGCGAAAAGCCATAAAAGCCAGGACTGAGCCTGACTTTTATCAAACGGACGTGTATGTTATACCATCGCAATCAGGCTGGCCACTACTGCAACCGTACCGACCAGCGTGCAGTAAACCACAAACGGGCGGAAATTACCGCGTTTTGTGATAAATTTGACCAGGCGGATCGCCGCAAGCCCGGACAGCATCGACACCAGAATGCCAACTGCATAGCAGGCGATTGAGGCATCACCCATCAGGGCCGGCTCCCGGATCACATCGGCCAGCTCCAGAATATTTGCTCCCAGGACGACCGGCAGCGACATGATAAACGCAAAACGCACGGCAAATTCGCGCGAAAAGCCACAGAACAGTCCAGTGCAGATCGTGGTGCCCGAGCGCGACAGGCCGGGCAGCACCGCAAACATCTGGCCAATGCCGACAATCAGCGCATCCAGCCACGAAGCGTTCTGCTCTGTCTTGTGTTTTTTCGGCGCCTTTTCCGACAGGAACAGCAGCGCCGCCGTCACGAGCAGCAGCAGCCCGACCAGCAGCGGCGAGGAAAATGCCGCCTCCAGCCTGCTTTCAATGGGCAGGATGAGAAACATCGGAACCAGCGTGATCAGCAGCATCACGATAAAACGGCGGTACGGATGGCCGTTGATCCGAAACCCGTCCCGGATCCAGCCGAAAAACTCGACAAACAGTTCCTTGATATCTTTCCAGAATGCGACGACGACGCTGAGCAGCGTGCCGAAGTGCAGCAGTACGTTGAACAGCATATAATTGGTCTCCACACCGCTGCCGAACAGCGCCTGAACCAGAACAAGATGGCCGGATGAAGATACCGGCAGAAACTCGGTCAGGCCCTGCACCAGACCCTGTAAAGCGGCAAACCATATACTCACGGGAGTGCCTCCTCCTGATGGACTCGGTTTACATACAAATTTATTATAGCATATCGTGCCGGCAGATACCACCGTTTTTTGGCAAACGCGCTGTCATGCAGCGGTTTTTATCCTCTCTCAGCCAGAATCCGGTCGATTGCCGCCGCCACACCGTCCTCGGCGTTCGTTACTGTTTCCCGCCTGCAGACTGCTTTGACGGCATCCGTGGCGTTGCCCATTGCGATGGGGAGCGCCACTGCGCGCAGCATCTCGAGGTCGTTTTCGCTGTCCCCGATCGCGGCAGCGCAGGACAGGCCGGTGCCGAGTTCGCGGCACAGCATGCCAAGCGCCGTTCCCTTGTCCGCGCCCGGTGTGACCACCTCGATATTATCCGGGGCTGAACTCATCACCCGCACCCCCGGGATGTCCGCTATCTGGCTGCGGATCATGCTGATCATAACCGGATCGTTGCTTCGCGCGAAGATCTTGTCCACCGACAAGCGGTGATCCGCAATATATTCCGCTACCGAGGGGACCACCTGCTTGACAGCGAGATAGCCCTCGTTGGACTTATATTTGCCGAACTCCATATCATCGTAGGGTGTGATGAGCAGCGTTTCTCCTACATAGATCATAGCTGTCACACCGATGCGCTCCACCACCGCAGCAGCGCGCACAGCCGGTTCCCACGGCATGGACATGCGCATGGAGCACTGCCCCCGCGATACGCTGGAAATCGATGCGCCGCCCGAGGTGACCATCAGGTCATCTGCACCGAGCGCTATGGCAAAATCACGCGCCTCCCCGCAGATACGTCCGGTCGATACTACAACATGCAGCCCTGCCCCGCGTGCACGGCGTACTGCTTCCCGCGTGGCCTCGGACACGGTATTGTCCGGTGTAAGTGCTGTACCGTCAAGATCCAGCGCGATCAGATCGATTTTCTGCATTCTGTTTCCCCCTGTAAGCAATCACATTCCTATTCAGGATACCGCAACAGATAATAAATTGCAAGCGCATAAAATATCGAACATTTGTTCTTGACTTTTTCGCATCCTGCTCCTATTCTATGCCTCACGGGAGAAGTAAGCAAATCCACCTTCCAAAGGAGGCGAGGCCATTGTGCAAAAAAAGCACCATCCGGAAGAGCTGATCCGGATGCTGTACGAAATCGCAGACGATGCCGAAGCTCCCGCCAACAGCCGGCTGACTGCGATCAAAGAAATCCTCGACCGGACAGTCGGCAAGGGGATGCTGTTGGACGGCGAGGAAAAAGCACCCGAGCCGATCGAAATCGTGTTCCGGATCGTAGACGATACGAATTCCCCGTGACACGGCGGCAGGCGGCGTTTATCCAGTCGGATGCGTTTGAAACGCTGTTCGGCGGCGCGGCGGGCGGCGGCAAAAGCCACGGACAGCTGCTCGACGCGCTGCGGTTTGCAGTGGTCTATCCCGGCTCGCGTCAGCTTATGCTGCGGCGCACCATGCCCGAACTCGATCGCTCGCTCATTCCCGCGTCGCTACGGCTGTATCCGCAAAGCATCGCCAACTACAAGGTCAGCGATCACCTGTGGCAGTTTGCAAACGGTTCGCTGCTTGAGTTTGGCTACTGCGACGCGGAAAGCGATGTGACAAAATACCAATCCGCCGAGTATGATGTGATACGGTTTGACGAGCTGACCCACTTTACAGAAAGCCAGTTCACCTATCTGCTTTCGCGCGTACGCGGCACGAACGGTTTCCCCAAGCAGGTCAAGTCGACGACCAACCCAGGCGGGGTGGGCCACCAGTGGGTCAAGGCCCGGTATATCGATCCTGCGCCGCCCGACACGGTAGCTGAATACGACGGCGGCACGCGCATTTTCCTGCCCGCCAGGCTATCTGACAACCCGTTTTTGCAACGGGCAGACAAAGGCTACGAGAAACGGTTGCGGCTGCTCTCGCCGCACGACCGCAAGGCATTGCTCGACGGTGTATGGGAGCTGAACGAGGGGCAGTATTTCAGCGAGTTCTCCGTACCGCTGCACGTTACCCCGCCCTATGTGGTCCCCAAGCACTGGCGGCGGTACCTGACGATCGACTATGGATTGGATATGCTCGCCGCGCTCTGGATCGCGCAAAGCCCGGATGGGTACAGCGTAGTATACAAAGAGTTATATCAATCCGGATTGATTATCTCCGAGGCCGCGGCGGCGATCCTGTCCTGTGAGCCGTCAGGCGAGCACATCGACTGTCGCTTGGCGCCGCCCGACCTGTGGAATCGGCGGCAGGAAACCGGCAAAAGCGCGGTAGAGCTGTTCGCGGACTGCGGGCTGGATTTTGACAGGAGCAGCAACGAGCGCGTCGCCGGGTGGCTCGCGCTGCACGAGCTGCTTGCCCCGCGGAAGGATGAGCACGGCGCGGTGCGGCCCAAACTCACCATCTTCGATACCTGCCGCAACCTGATCCGCACTCTGCCCGCCCTGCAGCACGATGCCCGCAACCCGTCTGATGTGGCGAACACGCCGCACGAGCTGACGCACGCGCCAGACGCGCTGCGCGGGTATGCGGCAACCATATACGAGCCGCCCGCACCGGTGCAGCCAACCGCATACGACTGCGAAATAGGGGAGTTTTTGGCGTACTGAGGGCAGGCGCTGCGCAACAAGAAGGAGGAACCAATGACTATTTTACTTTACTGCATCGGCGCGGCACTATTGGTGCTGACCGGAGCGGTCGTGTCCGGCGGACTGCAGCTACCGCTGCGGCAGCCTAAAGGCAGCGCGCCGGCCGAGACGCCGGAGGACGTGCTCAGCCGCGACCTCGCTGCGCTGATGGCGTATGGACGGGAGGAGGATGACCATGCGGTTTGATCCCTCACCCGCCGCGATCTGGCGCAAGTACGAGCGCGACCGCGATTACAAGCGCTCGATCGGTCTGTACGACCGGGTGCGGCGCAACGAGGCATTTTACCTCGGCCACCAGTGGGAAGGACTCAAGGTCCAGTCGCTCGACCCACTGATCTTCAATGTGCTGCGGCGCTGCGTCAATCTGTTCGTGTCCATGCTGGTGTCGGACGATGTAGCAGTGCACGCCCAGCCGTTCGATATGGATGACAAAGGGCGCAAAACCGCCCGCATCCTTGAGCGCGCCTTCGCATCCGCAATCGAGCGGTCAGGCGTCAAGGCGCTCGGACGGCCGCTGCTCAAAAACGCATGTGTGGACGGCGACGCGTGCTTCTACATCCACTTCGACCCTGCGCTCGAAACCGGACAGGCAGTCAAAGGCGATATTGCGGTCGAGCTGATCGACTCGACTAACATCTGCTTCGGCAACCCGGCCTGTGACGAGGTGCAGCGCCAGCCGTATCTGATCATCGCCATGCGGCGCGATGTGGACGAGGTCCGGCAGGAGGCCAAAGAAAACGGCATGGGCGCGGACGAGGTCGAAGCCATCGTGCCGGATGACAACAGCGACTATCTGCGCTACCGGTTAAACGGCGAAAACGACCGCGTGACCGTGCTGCTGCACATGCGCAAAACCGTAAATGGCGTTTCGTTCTGCAAGACCACGCGCACCGCGACTGTCATGCGTGAAAAGGAGCTGCCATACCGGTATTATCCGGTCACACACCTGTGCTGGAACCGCGTGCGCGGCTCGTGCCACGGCGAAAGCCCGCTGACCGAGGCGATCCCCAACCAGATCGCAATCAACAAGCTGTATTCCATGTATGTGCAGTGCATCAAGCAGGTGGCCTTCCCCAAGATCATCTACGACATGACCCGCTTTCCGAACGGGTGGTCGAACGACGTGGGCAAGGCAGTCGGCATGCGCGGCAATCCGAACGAGGCGATTGCGACCGCGTTCAAGGCGCCGGACATCTCCTCGCAGGTGCTCGGCTTACTCAAACAGATGATGACCGACACCGCCGAGCTGATGGGCGCGAGCGAGGCCGCGCTCGGCACGGTCAACCCTGACAACACCTCGGCGATCGTGGCGGTGCAGAATGCGACCGCCGCCCCGCTCGAACTGACCAAGATGGAGTTCTACCGTTTCACCGAGGACTGGGCGCGCATCTTCCTCGACCTAATGGGCGCGCACTACGGCGTGCGCACGGTTGTGGCCGCGGACGAGACCGGCGAGGAGCCGGTCCGGCAGTCCTTTGACTTCTCTGCGCTCGCCGGGCAGGACATGCGCCTGCAGGTGGATGTTGGAGCGGCAAGCTACTGGTCCGAGACCATGCAGACCATGACCAACGACCATCTGCTTGAGAGCGGCGTCATCACCGACCCGCTGATTTATCTGGAAAACGTGCCTGATTATCAGGTGCGCGGTAAAAACGACCTGCTGCACGCACTCCGCATGCAGCGCCAGCAGCAAAAGGAGGAAAATGCAAATGCAAACCAAGCCCAAGCAGAACAGCAGTAAGCAGCCTGCCGCCGTACAGCCGCAGGCCCGGCAGATGCCCCCGGCGGAGGTGAATCCGTTCGCACCCGGCGGCGCGGCCCCGCAGGAAGCACAGGCGGGCACACAGCAGACCTTTCCCGTCCCGGTGGACGGGCAGATGGTCGAGCTGACGCTGGACGAGCTGATCCAGGCGGCGAGCCTCGGCCTGTCCAAGCAGAACGCCTATGTGCGCCGCAACCGTGCGGCAAACGGTATGCCGAACGGTCAGATCTACGCAGCGTTCGTCGAGGAATACCCGGATATCAAACCTGAGGATATCCCGCAGCAGGTATGGGAATGGGCGCAGCAGGAGGGATCGCTCGTCTCCGCCTACCGCAAATGGGAGATCCTCGAACTCAAGGATGAACTGGCAGCGATGGAGATGAACCAGAAAAACCAGCGCGCAGCGGTCGGCCCGGCGCAAACGGACGGCGAGCCGGCGGGCGTTGACCCGGTGACTCTGGCGCTGCTCGGCAGATAAAAGCCCTCCAGGGGGTATCCAATACCCCCTGGATACGAAAAAAGTTCCTTTGAAACTTTTTTCGATACCCCCGGCATCCGCGCCGCAGCGGCGCGGGGTCGCGGTGAAATTCCGACGCGCATGTCGCCGGAATTTCCAGATGAAATGTCGCTGCGCTCCCTTAACAAGCGACAAATACACTTTATAACAGGAGGTACCCATTATGGCTATCAATCTTGCAACCAAATATTCCGACCAGATCGCCGAGGTGTTCACGCGCGCATCCTTCATCAAGGGCAAGACCGCGGAGACCTTTGACCTGACCGGCGTCAAGACCCTCAAGGTCTACACCCCGATCACGGTTGAGGAGGTCGACTACGACCGTGACGGCGGTCTCGCCCGTTACGGCGACGTGACCGAGATGCAGGATGTCGTGCAGGAGCTGACCATGACGCAGGACAAGGCGTTCACGCTCACGATCGACAAGGGCAACAACCTTGACCAGAACCTGGTCAAGAACGCGGCCGACATGCTGCGCCTGCAGCTGAACGAAAAGTCCACCCCCGCAGCGGACAAGTACGCGTTCAAGCGATTTGTGACCATGGCAGGCAATATCGTCGAAAGCACCGCCAAGCCGACCAAGTCCGACATCATCAGCAAGATCGCGGATGCGTCCCAGGCGCTGGATGACGCGCTCGTGCCGGACGACAACCGCTACATCTACCTGACCAGCGAAATGTACAAGCTGGTGTGCACCTCGGACGAGTTCGCGGGCGTAGACGTGCTTGCGCGCCAGTCGATTGCCAAGGGCGTTTGCGGCGAGGTATTCGGCATGAACGTGGTGCGCGTACCGAAATCCTACCTGCCGGAAAATGTATACTTTCTTGTCACGCACAAGGATTCGGTACTCATGCCGTACAAGATCGCGGATGCCAAGGTGCATGAGGACCCGGTCGGCGTTTCCGGCGCGCTGATCGAAGGCCGCCACTATTACGATGCGTATGTGCTCGGCGCCAAATGCGGCGGCGTGTATGCGCTGGTTGCGGCGGATTCCGTAACCGACTCCCCGTCCATTGCAGAAGGGGTGATCACCATCCCGACCGACGCCACCGTGCGTTATACGCTGGACGGCTCGGATCCGCGCTACTCGGATTCCGCCAAGGACTACACCGCCTCGACCAAGCTGACCGCAGAAGAGGGCTGCAAGATCCGCGCGTACGCGGTCAAGACCGGGCTGTATCCCTCCCCTGTTATTGAAGGCTGATCCCAAACCGTGCAGAGGGAAGGGTACATTCCCTTCCCTGCTGCCGGCTCTCTGCTTATCTACCTTATACCATAAAGGAGGAATCCCATGACCGGAACCGAATGCTTCCGCGCTGCGCTGAACCTGCTCTCGGAAACGCCGGACAGCGGCACCTATTACGAGCAGTTTGCACTGGGCGCACTCAACCAGCTGCTGGTCAACAGCCTGCGCGAGATCAATGCCGAGCGCGTTTTCCGCGCAGAGCAGCCTTTTGACGCACCGCCGCGCATGACGGCGCTGACCGAGGAGATCCCGGCAGGCGACTGGCTGACACGCGAATGTTTTCCATACGGGCTGGCAGCGCTGCTTGTTGCGGATGATGACAAGGCCAAATTCAACTGGGCAGCCACCGAATACACCGACCGGCTGCTGCGCCACTGTCCGGCGCAGTTTACCGGCATACAGGAGATGGTCTGATGCGCGCCTACCAGTTTCCGCAGACCGAAATCGAGCGCATGACGGTTGTCAGCCGCTTCGGCGGCGTGGACTTCCGCACGCACCCGACCAAGGTCTCGCTTTCCCGTTCGCCCGACATGCAGAACATGATCTGCGACCAGAATGACTTTCTGGTCAAACGCACGGGGTGGAAGACACAGTATACCTATACCGCGCCCATTTACGGGCTGTTCCTCATGCCGGACGGTTCGGGGTTTGCCGTCCATGCGGGGACCAAACTGTACTTCCGCCCCGTCGAGGGCACGCAGGCCGAGCTGTGCTCGGACATGAATGAGGACTTTTCCCAGTCCTTTGTAATGAGCGGCGTGCTTTATCTTCTGGATGGACAGACCTACCGCGCCATCCGCCGCAACGAGGATGACGACGGCTGGGAGGCCGTTAAGGTGCAGGACATCGCCTATGTGCCGACCACAACCATTTCCGCCGCTCCCACCGGCGGCGGCACAAGTTATGAGGACGTCAATCTGCTGACGCCCAAACGCATCAATACCTTCATCGGCAATGGCTCAGCCACTCAGTTCCAGGTGGATGCCAAGGATCTGGATGATACGGCTGTCACCGCCGAGGTAGGCGGCACGGCGGTTACAGTTTCTTCAGTCAACCGCACGACCGGACTGGTGACGCTTGCCTCCGCTCCGGCCAATGGGAACGGTTTGGCCAATGTCTCTATTGCTTTTTCCAAAACCGTATCCGGCTACGCGGATAAGATCAACAAATGCCGGATCGCCGGACTGTACGGCGGCAAAAACGACACGCGCGTGTTTCTCGCCGGCAATCCGGACGAGCCGGACTGCGACTGGCAGAGCGGGCTGTACGATCCCACCTATTTCCCCGATCTGGGTTATACCCGTATGGGGACGGACGCGTCCGCAATCGTCGGCTACCTCAAGCAGTACGAAAGCCAGCTCGTCATCAAATCAGGCGGCGCGCAGGAATCGACCAGTTATCTGCGCTCCTACCTGATGGCGGACGATGGGACCGCGCTCTATCCGCTTAAGCAGGGTACGCAGGGTGAAGGCGCGGTCGCGCCGCGCAGCTTTGCCACGCTGAACGACCTGCCGCTGTTCCTGTCCGCGCGCGGGGTGCAGGGCGTGTTCGGCACAGCGGTTGCCGAGCAGCGCACCATCCGGTCGGTATCGGATGCGATTGTCCCCAAACTGGCGGCAGAACAAGGGCTGAAGGATGCCTGTGCCATCGTGTACCAAAGCAAATATTACCTCGCGGTGAACGGGCATGTCTACGTAGCGGACAGCGCGCTGACCGAGGAAAACGGCGATCCTGCGTGGTTCTACTGGACGGATGTGCCGGCACAGTGTCTGGCTGTGCTGGACGGACGGCTGTGGTTCGGCACGGCGGACGGCAAGGTATGCCGCTTCGCCGATGCAGCCGAGGATCATGCATACAGCGATGACGAGGCCGCCATCGACGCCTACTGGCGCACCCCTACCCTGCCGCTGGACGACTGGGGGCGTGTCAAAACCGTGCGCGACGTGGTACCCACGCTCATGCCATATTCACGTTCGGGCGCGACCGTGCAGTACGAGAACGAGAACGGACAGACGCTTGCGCTCTCGCGCAACATGGATCTGTTTTCCTTCAAGACGCTGGACTTCTCCCGTTTTTCGTTCCGCTGCATCCCGGGCGCGGTCAGCTACCGCACGCGCTGGCGGCAGCACCGTATGCCCCTGTTCGCTGTGCGCATCGGCAATGACCGGCCGGACGAGCCCTTCGGCCTGCTGGCGCTCACCATCCGCTGGACACAGGGCCAGCCTGTCATCTGAGAAAGGAGGGACAACCCTTTGGCCAAAAACTATAAGGATAATTTCGACTATTCTGAGGCGATCGCCAACACGCAGAATGCTGCCGAACGGCAGCAGCTGCTCACGGAACGGCAAAACAAGATCAACGCCGAGGGTCTTGCCGGGAAGGTCGCCTCGAATGAGGCTGTGTCTACCTGGAACGGCGACTACCGCCCCTATTCGGTATCCTCCGGCGGCGGGGGCGGTGGTGGCAGCAGCGGCAGGAGCGGCAGCAGTTCATCCGTCTCCTCCGCAATCGCCGAACTGTATGCCGCCGCGGAATCCGCGCGTCTGCAGCGTTTTGAGGCCGCCCGCGAACGCATCCAGCAGCAGCTTCAAAGCAATCTGTCCTCGATCGAGAGCGACTATACTGCCGGGATGACACAGACTGACATCAACGCACGGCAGTCCGCGATTTCCAATGAGGAAAAGCTGGCGGCGCTCGGCCTGAATATGGGCGCACGCAGCGCGGCTGCAACCTCGGGCGCCGCGGAGTCCAGCCGCATCGCGCTGGACAACCAGTACCGCAGCGATTTGAATGCGCTTGGCCAGGCCCGCCTGACTGCGCGTGCAGCAGCACGCGACGCAGCCGCCAATCAGGAAGCTGCCATTGAAGGGCAGTATTACAGTGCAGCGGAAAACGCGGCTCTGCAGCAGGCGCAGATGCAGCTTGCGCAGCTGAATTCAGACCGCGATTACAGTATCTCACTCGCCGGCCTGACCGGATTTTTGAACGGCACACCTACCATGGCATGGTACAATTACCAGCTCAGCGCGGATACGGCTGCAAACAATGCGGCGATGCAGGCAATCCAGCTGTCCAACAGCAGCCAGGCGCAGGCTTATGAGCAGGCGCTGAACCGCTGGAAAACCAGCGGCTACGTACAGGCGGGCGACGCGGCCATCCTTGGCGTCCCAGTCGGCACGCCGACCGCGGATGTCAGCTACCAGAACGCCAATCTGGCGCTGCAGCAGTGGAAGGCCGGATACTGGTATTGACGCATTCTCTAAAACATGCGCCTTTTCCGTGGTAATCAAAAAAGCTGCTCACCAATGCGGTGAGCAGCTTTTACTATGCGTTTTTCTCTTACTTGTTCTTCAGGTTGAAGAAAGCGTCCTTGCCGAGGTACTGTGCAACGTCCTCGCCCAGCTCTTCTTCGATGCGGAGCAGCTGGTTGTACTTCGCAACACGGTCGGTACGGCTCGGTGCACCGGTCTTGATCTGGCCGGCATTGAGCGCAACCGCGATATCCGCGATGGTCGCGTCCTCGGTCTCGCCCGAACGGTGGGAAACAACAGCGGTGTAGCCCGCGCGGTTCGCCATCTGGATCGCGTCCAGGGTCTCGGTCAGGGAGCCGATCTGGTTGACCTTGATGAGGATGGAGTTCGCAACGCCCATGTCGATGCCCTTCTTCAGGCGGGTGGTGTTGGTAACGAACAGGTCGTCGCCAACCAGCTGGATCTTGTCGCCAAGAGCCTTGGTCAGCATCTCCCAGCCTTCCCAGTCCTCTTCAGCCATGCCGTCCTCGAGGGAAATAATCGGATACTTCTCAGCGAAGTTCTTCCACATCTTGACGAGCTGCTGCTGGGTCATCTTCTTGCCGGACTTCGGCTGGATATAGCACTTCTCCTCGTCATTCCACCACTCGGAGGAAGCAGCGTCGATCGCGATCATGAAGTCCTCGCCCGGCTTGTAGCCAGCCTCTTCGATCGCCTTGACGATTACCTTGAGCGCGTCCTCATCCTTCTTCAGGTTGGGCGCGTAGCCACCCTCGTCGCCAACGCCCGCAGCCGGGGTGCCGTTCTCCTTGAGGGTAGTCTTGAGCTGATGGAATACCTCAGCGCAACGGCGCAGCGCCTCGCGGAAGGACGGGGCGGAAACCGGCATGATCATGAATTCCTGGATCTCAACATTGTTGGTCGCATGCGCGCCGCCATTCAGAATGTTCATCATGGGCATCGGCAGGGTCTTGGCATTGCAGCCGCCGATGTAGTTGTAAAGCGGCAGGGAGAGCGCCTCAGCCGCAGCCTTGGCAACCGCCAGGGATACGCCCAGGATCGCATTTGCGCCGAACTTGGTCTTGTTCGGGGTGCCGTCCGCCTCGATCATGGCCTTGTCGATGGCCTGCTGGTCGAGTGCGTTCATGCCGATGATGGTCTCAGCGATCTCGCCGTTGACAGCGTCGACAGCCTTGAGAACACCCTTGCCATTGTAACGGGACTTGTCGCCGTCGCGCAGCTCGCAAGCCTCGAAGATACCGGTGGAAGCGCCGGACGGAACAGCCGCACGGCCCATATATGCGCCGGTGTCGCCCTCAACATAAACCTCAACCTCAACGGTCGGATTGCCGCGGGAGTCCATGACCTCACGGCCGAGTACATCAACAATTTCAATGTAGCCCTTCATAACTTTCTTCTCCTTTATAATAAATTTGGAAACGCTGACAAATAAAATGGAGAATGATTCCCCTGTTCCGCGGGCGCGCAATGCGCGCCCCTACGGGCTGTGCGCGCGGACGCGCGCATTTTATCCGGGAATTGCCCTGCAATTCCCATCAAAACCCGCAGCACAGTGCACGCGCCACAGCATTTAATCCCCACAAAACCGGGGCTCTGCCTCGGTTTTGTACCGCTGCCCGCGCCGCGGCGGCGCGGCCTCGTCCGCTGTGCGGACGAGAGGGGGTTATCGAAAAAAGTTTCCAATCGGGAACTTTTTTCGTATCTAAGGGGGATGGAATCCCCCTTAGAGCGTAAGCAGGCTGTGCCCTGTCATCTCTTCCGGCTGCTTAAGGCCCATCATCTCGAGCATGGTCGGCGCGAGGTCAGCCAGCACGCCGCCGTCCTTCAGCTTGCCCGGATGGCCGACCATCACGAGCGGCACCGGGTTGGTGGAGTGCGCGGTGAACGGGGTCACGCCGTCCGCGTCGAGCATCTGGTCGACGTTGCCGTGGTCGGCCGTAATCAGGCACTGGCCGCCCATCTTGAGGATCGCGTCCACGACCTTGCCCACGCCGTCATCGGTCGCCTCGACCGCCTTGACAGCCGCTTCGAACACGCCGGTATGGCCGACCATGTCGCAGTTGGCAAAGTTCAGGATAATGACATCATACTTGCCGGACAGGATGCGCTTGACGCACTCCTCGGTCACGGCAGGCTCGCTCATCTCCGGCTGGAGGTCATAGGTCGCCACCTTGGGCGACGGGATGAGCGCGCGGTCCTCGCCCGGGTACTCCTTCTCCACACCGCCGTTGAAGAAGAACGTGACATGCGCGTACTTCTCGGTCTCCGCGATGCGCAGCTGGGTCATGCCGAGGTCAGAGATATATTCACCAAACGTGTTCGTCAGGCTCTGGGGCTTGAACGCTACCTCAACGCCCGCGATCGTGACATCGTACTGCGTCATGCAGACGTAGTGGATGTTCTTCTTGACGCGCTTGAAGCCGTCGAACTCGTGATCCACGAACGCACGGGTGATCTCACGCGCGCGGTCGGGGCGGAAGTTTGCAAAGATGATCGCGTCGTCGTCCCTGACGGTCGCGCCCTCGGTCACGATGACCGGGACAACGAACTCGTCGGTCACGCCTGCGTCGTAGGACGCCTGCATGGCCTCGTGCGCGGAAGCCGCATGCTCGCCGATGCCCTCAGCGATCGCGTTATATGCCTTCTCAACGCGCTCCCAGCGCTTGTCGCGGTCCATCGCGTAGTAGCGGCCGGAAATCGTCGCAATGCAGCCCAGCTCAAGGGTGTCGATCTTGTTCTGCAGGCGGTCGATATATTCAATGCCGGACTGCGGCGGGGTGTCGCGGCCGTCCATGAAGCAGTGGAAGCAGACCTTACGCAGGCCGTTGCGGCGCGCCAGCTCAAGCAGCGCAAACATGTGGTCGATGTGCGAATGCACGCCGCCGTCGGACAGCAGGCCGAAAATGTGCAGGGTGGAATCAAACCACTTGCACTGGTTGATCGCGCTCATGAGCGCCTCGTTCGTGAAGAAATCGCCGTCCTGGATGGCCTTGGTGATGCGGGTCAACTCCTGATACACGATGCGGCCCGCGCCGATATTGGTGTGGCCGACCTCAGAGTTGCCCATCTGACCGTCCGGCAGACCAACGTCCAAGCCGGAAGCGCCGATATAGGTCATCGGGTTTTCCGCAAAGATCTTGTCCAGGTTCGGGGTGTTCGCCGCCTCGATCGCGTTGCCCTTCTTCTCATCGCGATGGCCAAAGCCGTCCATGATGATCAGTGCGGTCGGCTTCTTGGGGCCTTCCGCCTTCTTGGCAGTTGTCTTGCGGGTGGTGGTCTTCTTGGCTGCCGTTGTCTTCTTAGCCGCCGTGGTCTTCTTGGCTGCTGTCGTCTTTTTGGCAGCCGCCTTTTTCGCCGGGGCCTTCGCAGCCTTGGCTTCCGCAACGGGCTCCGCCGGGGCCTTCGCAGCCTCCGCCTTTACCGCAGCGGCAACCGGAGCCGCCTCTGCCTTGGCAGCCGCGGCAGGCTTTGCCGGTTCAGACGCCGCAGCCTTGGCCGGCTCAGCAACAGCAGCTGCTGTCACCGTGGGCTTGTCCTCCGCCTTGTTCGGCGTGATTGCTTTTTTCATATATTTAATGACTCCTTTACGAAGCATGCGAAAGGGGACAACGCTCGATCCGATGTCCCCTCCCGCTCGCACGGCGCGGGGAAACCTTCCCTCACCGTATTCCTTATCTTATTGATTGGCTGCTTCGACGATGGTCGCGAAGTCAGCGCTCTTCAGGGAGGCGCCGCCGATCAGGCCGCCGTCAACGTCCGGCTGCGCGAGCAGCTCGGCTGCGTTCTTGGCGTTCATCGAGCCGCCGTACTGGATGGTGATGCCGCGGGCAGCGCGCGCGCCGTACTTCTCGCGCAGGCAGTCACGGATTGCGGAGCAAACCTCGTTAGCCTGCTCGGCGGTAGCGGTCTTGCCGGTGCCGATCGCCCAGATCGGCTCGTAAGCGATGACGACCTTCTTGATGTCCTCAACCGCAACGCCCTGCAGGGCGATCTTTATCTGCTTGCGGATGACTTCCATTGTCACGTCCTGCTCGCGCTCGGTCAGGCTCTCACCGACGCACAGGATCGGGCGCAGGCCGTTCTCCAGCGCAACGAGCACCTTCTTGTTGCAGGCCTCGTCGGTCTCGTTGAAGTACTGGCGGCGCTCGGAGTGGCCGATGATGACGTACTTGACGCCCAGCTCCTTGAGCATATCGGCAGAGATCTCGCCGGTGAACGCGCCGGACTTCTCATAGTGCATATTCTCCGCACCGATAGCGATCTTAGAGCCCTTGGCTGCCTTGACAGCGGTCTGGATATCGGTGAACGGTACGCAAAGAACCATCTCGCACCACTTGGTCTTGGAAAGCAGCGGCTTCATCTCTTCGATGAGGGCCTTCGCCTCGGCCGGCGTCTTGTTCATCTTCCAGTTGCCGGCGATAATGGTCTTACGGTATCTGCGATTCATGTTGGTTTTACCCCTTTCAATCTTTCAGACGGTTTTGCCGTCCTGATCGTTTATGTATTATACGGGGCGTCCCGCGCCCCGGTATAATGCATGGTCACGCGCCCGGCCCGCTTTTGCGCGCCAGCGCGATTTTTAGATCGGGAAACGCCGTTTTACGGCGATTCCCGTAAAAACCCGCGACACAAGGTGAATTGGCCGAAGGCCAAGAGAAGGTGGCCTGGGCCATGCGCGTGGGCTTTGTCCGGGCCGCAGGCCCGGCACAGCCCATTTTCGTTTGAAGCTGTACGCTTCAAACGAGGATCTTATTTATCCTGCAGGCAGGCGATGCCCGGCAGCTCCAGGCCCTCGAGGAACTCGAGCGAAGCGCCGCCGCCGGTGGAGATGTGGGTCATCTTGTCTGCAAAGCCCAGCTTCTCGACCGCTGCCGCGGAGTCGCCGCCGCCGATAATCGAAACCGCGCCGGATGCTGCGATCGCCTTGGCAACCTCCTTGGTGCCGACAGCGAAGGTATCGAACTCAAATACGCCCATCGGGCCGTTCCATACAACCGTACCCGCGTTCTTGACTGCGTCAGAGAACAGCTCGACGGTCTTGGGGCCGATGTCCATGCCCATCATGTTGTCCGGCAGCTTGCCAGCCTCGTAAACAACCGGCTCCGCATCCGCGCCGAAGTGGTCGCCGCAAACCGTATCAACCGGCAGAAGCAGCTTGACGCCCTTGTCCTCCGCCTTCTTGATCAGGCCGAGCGCGAGATCCATCTTGTCCTCTTCGCACAGCGAGGTGCCGATCGAGCCGCCCTGCGCCTTGGAGAAGGTGTAGGCCATGCCGCCGCCGATGATAACGGTGTCGCACTTGTCGATCAGGTTGTTGATAACGTTGATCTTGTCGGAAACCTTCGCGCCGCCCAGGATGGCAACGAACGGACGGGCCGGGTCGGAAAGCGCCTTGCCCATGATGGAGATCTCCTTCTTGATCAGGAAGCCGCAGACAGCCGGCAGGTAGTCGGCAATACCAGCGGTCGAAGCATGCGCGCGGTGTGCGGTGCCGAACGCGTCGTTGACAAAGATATCCGCCATGTCGGCAAACGCCTTGGCCAGCGCGGGATCGTTCTTGGTCTCGCCCTTCTCAAAACGCACGTTCTCGAGCAGGATCGCCTCGCCCGGCTTAACCTCAGCGGCGAGCTTCTTCGCATCCTCGCCGACAACGTCCTTCGCCAGCTTGACTTCCTGGCCGAGCAGCTCGCTCAGGCGCTTTGCAACCGGCGCGAGCGAATACTTCATGTTAACCTCGCCCTTCGGACGGCCGAGGTGCGAGCAAAGGATAACTGCTGCATTGTGATCCAGCAGGTATTTGATCGTTTCGAGCGAAGCGCGGATGCGCTTGTCGTCGGTGATGTTGCCGTTCTCATCCTGCGGCACATTGAAGTCGCAGCGGGCAATAACCTTCTTCCCCGATACGTCGATATCTTCAACGCTCTTCTTGTTGTACTGCATAAAATATCCCTCTCCTTTAAGATGTAAAAGTTAGCGATACGGAGCAAAAGTGCGGTCTTCCCTTTAGAAGAATTCCGCTTCCATTACAGAATTATACTCGTTCTCACCATCCATAGCAAGCAAATTCGTGAAAAACCTTGCATTTTTGTTCTCTTTTAGCAGATTTTTGCGTTTTGCCCGAAATAATTGTGAAATCTTAAACAATTTGCCCAATTCTGCTCAGCTGCGGGGCTGGCCGTAATACGCCACTGCAAGCGCCTGCGGACCGGTATTAGTGAGGACCGACGGTCCGATCGGGCTGCGAACAACATCCCTGAAACCGATTTCTGTCCGCAGGCGCTTTTCCAGTTCGTCGATCCGCGCGGCGGGTACGTCGCCGTACAGCAGCAGCGCGGTCTGCTTTTCCGGCTGGAGCACGCGGCGCGAAACGTTCCGGATCAGCCCGGGCACGAGCGCCTTTTCGCCCCGCACCTTGTCGCATACGGTGACCGCTCCGTCGCACACATGGCTGACCGGCTTGAGGCCGAGCGCCTCGCCTACGAAGGCCGCGCCGCCCGAAATGCGGCCGGACTTTTTCAAATGCTTTAAGCTGTATACGCCGAGGTACGCCTCCACCCGGCTCAGGCGGCTGCGCACCACGCTGAGGATCGCGTCGAAGCTGTCGCCCTGGTCGCGCATTTCTGCAGCCTGCACAACGATGCGCCCGTAAATATAGGTATAGGTCGCGGAATCGATCACCTCAATGCGCATGCCGTCCCCCGCTTCCTCGCGGAACATATCGCGCGCAAGGCAGGCCGCCTGATAGGTGCCCGAGCCGTTTGCATTGATCAGCACGGCCATCAGGTGCGTACAGCCGCGCCCGGCTGCGCGGCGGTAGGAGTCCAGGAACACCGTGGGCGTGACCATCGCGGTCGCAGGGATCTCCCGGCTGTCCTCGAGCAGCTTCCAATATTCCTCGGGGGTGATATCGTAGTATTCACGGATCGTGCGCCCCTCGTGTGTAAGGGTGATGGGCACGATCTCGATCCCGTGCGCCTCGACCTGCGCCTGCGGGATGTCGGCGGATGAATCGGTCAGGATATGTATTTTTTCCATACGTTTTCCTCATTCCTGCGGGAAAGGTCCCGCGAGCTTCAGGTTGGCAAAGCCGGTCTGCCGCAGCGCTTCAAACACGATCACGGCCACAGAATTGGACAGGTTCAGGCTTCTCGCCCCCTCGCGCATCGGGATGCGCACGCACCGCTCGGGATGCGCGACAAGCAGGCTTTCGGGCAGTCCCTTTGTCTCCTTGCCGAACATCAGGTAGTCGCCGTCGCGGTATTCCGCCTCGTGGTAGGCGTGCGGCGCCTTGGTGGTGGCGTAAAAATACCGGCCATCCGGGTTTTTGGCGAAGAACTCGTCCAGGTTTTTATACATGTGGACGTCGAGCAGGTGCCAGTAGTCCAGCCCCGCGCGCTTCATCCGCTTATCGTCGATCGCAAAGCCGAGCGGCTCAACCAGATGGAGCACGCACCCGGTCGCCGCGCAGGTGCGGGCGATGTTGCCCGTGTTCTGTGGGATCTCCGGCTCGACCAGAACTATATTGAGCATATTTTTTCCTCTTTTTTCAAAGCTTCTTCTATTTTATGCGAAAGCGGTTCACATTTCAAGGTATTTCCGGTGATTTTAGCAAAAAAATAATCCCCCGATGGCCTGCATCAGGGGATATTTCCGTTTTTATTCCTCGATTTCTGCGTAAACGCCGTAGACATAGCCCTGTTCGGCTGCCTGCTCGTCGGTGAGTACCTCGCCGGTGAGCTGCGGGCCGCTCGTGTCGTCCGTGTACACGACGCCCAGCTTGCCGGTGTGCAGGGTGAGCGTCTGGGTATCTGTCGTGCCGTCGGTAAAGGTGACGGTGACGGTCAGGGTCGCGCCGTCAAATTCGTCTGTGCGGTCGTGCCATGCATCGCGCAGGTCGCCGTCGGCTGCCATATCGACCGATTGCGGCTCGCCCCAGAAACCGTAGCTGGTATTGGGGTCATACGGCTCTACAAAGCCGTTTTCTACGCGGTAGCTTGCATCCACCCACCACTTAGTCTTGTCCGGGTCTGCCGTGACCATGATGTCATCCGCATCCGCTACAGGAGCAAAGGTGCCGTACATGATCGCATCAACATCCGCCTCCGTAATGTCCAGCCGCTCGGTGCGGTACAACCCGCCTTTGTCGATCGACGCGCTGACCGTCTCGATATTGTCGCCCGTCACCTTGAAAAGGCAGCCGCTGAAAAAGCCTTTGGTTGGGCTGTCTGCACCGCCTCCTGCCATATCAAACACGACTCTGCTGTCTTTGGGCTGCATAGTCTCGCCCGTATCCGCGGCGTAGGCCACAATGCCGAACGAGTGCGCGACCGCCTCGGCCACGGCCTCGCCCGCGCTCTGTCCGGTGCCCTGCGCACGCCACACCGCCGTGCCGCCGACGATCACGCCGAACGCGCATGCCGCCGCTAAAATCCGCTTTGCCATGCCGAAGCGGCGGCGCGGCGCGGGTGTGAGGTGCTGCGGTGCGCTTTCCTGCTGTGCGCGGCGCGCCTCACGCGCGGCGGCTAATGTACGCTGTTTGAGTTCCTCAGGGGCTTTCATGTCCTGCAATTTGCGGAGCTCGTTCATATTCTTCATCGTCAGATCCCTCCAAGTCCAGTTTCAGTTGTTTGCGTGCGCGGTGCAGGCGGGTGCGTACGGTCGCCGGGCGGCAGCCCACGAGACCTGCGATCTCGTCCGTGCGGTAGCCCTCTACATAGTGCAGCCAGACGACCGTGCGCAGATCGTCCGGCAAGGCGTGCACTGCCTGCCACAATTCCTCGTTATCATCCTGCACGGGCGCGGCGGCGTCCGGCGCGGCCTCGAGCGGCGCGGTATGCCGGAACCACGCCGAGCGGCGCAGGTCCGCGCAGCGGCTGAGCGTCACCCGGAGCAGCCATGCCTTGAGGTGCTCCGCGTCGCGGAATTCGGTCGTATCCTGCATCAGGCGGAGGAAAACCTCCTGGTATACGTCCTCCGCGTCCGCGTGGCTGCCCAGCCGGCAGTATGCCAGCCGGTAGACCGCATCGCCGCAGCGTTCCATTGCCGCGCACAGGAATTCGTCTGATCTCAAATCGTTTTGCACGTTGCTCTGTCCTCCTTTCTGCAAACAACACGAAACAGGAAGCGGGATTGTTCCCGTAAAAATGCCCTGCGGACACCCTGTTTTTCAGCCCCCCTTTGTTTATTGTGTATATTATCCAAAATCGTTTTAATGTTTTTGGTCATTAGATACAATAAAACCGCATTTTAAAGAGTAATATTCAACAAAATTCATCTTGCATTTTTATATGAAATCACTATAATAATAACTGTCGAAAGACAAATGACAACTATCGAACGGAGGTAAGTAATCATGAAAAAGAAAACTTCTTACATGGAGGCCCTTGGCCGGATGCTTTCCGATGCTTACCGCATCGACGCTTCTCTGTGCCACACCGATCCCGAGTACGCTTCCCGCCGCCGCATGTGGCGCTGAGCGCAGGGTTTCCACCATATTGGTTGATTCATCCGATCACCTTTTTTCTCCAATATTATTCACTCTCTTTGTGAAGAAGGGGCCGTCCACAGGGCGGCCCCTTCTTCTTTCTTTTCACAACAGAAAAAAACGGCTGATTATCAGCCGTTTTTTTATTCTGCAAAGTAGTCGCGGGTCTGGCGGATGTTCTCCTCAATCGCTGCGCGCAGCGCGTCAGCTGATTCAAACTGCATTTCCGGCCGGAGGAATTTATGCAGCTCCACGTGGATCATCTGCCCGTACAGGTCGCCCGCAAAATCGAGCAGATGCGGCTCAATGGTCGGCGCACCGCTGTCCACAAAGGTCGGCTTGACACCGATGTTGGTCGCCGCAACGTAGCTCTGGCTTCCTACCAGCACACGCGTTGCATATACACCGTACGGCGGCAGCGCCATCTCCGGCGGCAGTGCCAGATTGACCGTCGGCACCTTGAGCACGCTTGTGCCCACCTTCCGGCCGTGCTCAACCACGCCGGTCACAGTATATGGATGCCCGAGAAAACGTGCTGCACCTTCCATATCGCCCTGCGAAATCAGCTGGCGGATATAGGTTGAAGATACGACAATGCCGTCTACCTTGACGTCGTCAATGCAGTCATAGCCGATACCGGCTTTTTTGCATTCCTCTGCCATGCCCTCGGCGTTGCCCTGACCCTTATAGCCAAATCGGTTGTTGCGGCCGGAGATGATCCACCGGGCTCCGAACTGGCCGATCAGCATCTTATGGATGAAGTCGCGCCAGTCCATATGCTGCATATGTTCGTCAAAATGGAGAAAGATCACTTCATCCACGCCGCCGAGCTTTTTGATTTCTTCGCGGCGATAGGCATCCGCTGTGATCAGCGGCACCTGCCGCCCGAGCACAACCGAATCCGGGTGCACATCAAACGTGCATACTGCGCTTGTGCCGCCGATCTGTCGCGCGCGCTCGACCGCGCGCTCCATCAGCGCCTGATGGCCCAGATGCACGCCGTCAAAGTAACCGAGCGCGATCGCACGGGGTTTTTGATATTCCTGCATAGGGTTCGCCCCCTTATGAAAATTGAAAAGGAAGAATGGAAAAAGGAGAATGACAGATGTGCCACTGCGGCTTTCCGTTCTCCATCCCCATTGTCCATTGCAAGCAGTCCTTGTTATCGGAAATTCTTAAACACAAACAGCCCGAGACCGCCCTTGTCCAGCTCGCGCACCTGCCCGAGCATCAGGAAACGTCCCTCATGATACACGCGGCACAGCGCGCCCGCCTGTTCAGGCATCCCGCTGGTCTGCCGCGGGAATACCACCGCGCCGCGCGCGATGCGCTCCGCGCCCTCGTCGGTCAGCCGGACAGCCGGATGCTCCAAAAACAGGCTGTCGGTCGGCAGCAGGAGCTGCGGCATCGTACCATCCTGCATCGCCTGCCCAACCTCGTCAAAGCTGTGGCACTGGTCGAGCGCATACGCGCCCGAGCGGGTGCGCGTGAGGCTGTGCATGACCGCGAGTGTGCCGAGCTTCTCGCCCAGGTCGTTGATGATCGTGCGCACATAGGTGCCCTTGCTCACGACAAGCCGGAGCGTCCCCTTCTGCGCGTTCTCATCAAAATCGGTCAGTTCGATCTCATGGACGATGATTTCACGCGCCGGGCGCTCGACCTCCTGCCCCTTGCGCGCAAGGTCGTACAGCTTTTTTCCGTTCACCTTGACCGCCGAGTACATCGGCGGCACCTGCTGCTGCGGCCCGAGAAAGCGCTTCGCCGCCCGCTCGACCGCATACCGTGCGGCATAACGGCCGCTCAGCCCGATCGTCTCGCCGGTCACATCCTGCGTGTCCGTGTTATAGCCCAGCGTAAAGCCCGCGACGTATTCTTTATCCTGCGCGGCGGCAAAATCCGCCGCCTTTGTCGCGCCGCCGATGAACACCGGCAGCACGCCGGTCGCGAGCGGGTCGAGCGTGCCGCCGTGGCCGATCTTGCGCGTGTGTAAAATGCCGCGCAGCTTGGCGACCACGTCGTGCGAGGTGAAGCCCTGCGGCTTGTCCATCAGCAGGATGCCGGTCAGCTCACTGCTTTGCATGGTACTGCTCCTGTGCGGCCTTCAGGATCGCAGCCTTGGCCTCTGTCATGCTGCAGTCAAAGCTCGCGCCGGCGGCCCGGATATGCCCGCCGCCGCCGCACTTTTTGCAGATTGCGGCTGCGTCCATCTCCTTGGTTGTGCGCACGGATACCTTGACCGTTTTATCTTTATTTTCCGTCAGCGTGATGCCGATCTGCACGCCCTCGATCTGCCGGGTCAGCGAAGCGATCGAGTCCAGATCGTCCATATCCGCGCCCGCATAGTCGATATCTGCGCGCCACAGCATGGCGATTGCGATCGCACCGTTTTCATAGAACTCCATGGTGTCGAACACCACGCGCTCCATCTGGAAGCGCGGCATGGTCTTGGTCTCAAACAGGGCGCGGTTGATTTCGCCGCCGTCGATGCCCGCGGTCAGGCAGGCCGCTGCGACCGCATGGCTGTGCGCCGTCGTATTGGAATATTTAAAGCAGCCGGTATCGGTCGACACGCCGACATAGATGCACTCGGCGATATCGGTGGTAAACTTCGCCCCCAGCGCATTGATGACGTCATACAGCACTTCGGCACAGCCGCCTGCATCCGGCCGGATCAAATTTTTGTGTCCGAAGCCGATGTTGGAGCCATGGTGGTCGATCACCAGATCAACCTTGCCCTTGTACTGTTCCGCCGGATCCGGGAACAGCTTTTCCTCTGCAATATCGGTCGATACGACATAGCGCGGCACAAAGCCCTCAGGCGGGTAACACGGCACGATCAGCGGCGCATACCGCCGCGTGATCTCCGGGTTTTCAAGGATATAAGCGGTCTTGCCGATCTGCCGCAATGCGCGGCAAAGCGCGCCTGCGCAGCCCGTGGTGTCGCCGTCCGGGCGGCGGTGGGTCAGGATGAGGATGTCATCCGCCGCCTGCAGCGCCGCGGCGGCGCCCGCAACGTCAACGGTCATTCGCCGTCGTCCTCCCCTCCGAGCTTGCCTTCGTTTTTCAGTTCGTGCAGCATTTCCGAGATGTGCGCTCCATGGGTGATCGAGTTATCCAGTTCGAACACCAGCTCGGGCGCATAGCGCAGCTGCACCTTGTGGCCGACCTCGCGCCGCAGCCAGCCCGCGGCGGATTTGAGGCCTTTCATAACCTCCTTCGCCTGCTGCTCGCTACCGAGCACGGAAATATAGCACTTGGCGTATCGCAGGTCGTTCGTGACCTCGCAGTGCACGACCGAGACCAGCCCGTTCTGCACGCGCGGGTCCTTGACCGAGCGCATGGCTTCCGCCAGCGCCTTCATCACTTCTTCCGAAATACGGTCGATTCGCGTAGACATAGGTGTAACGTCCTCCTTTATTTGAGGATAGGTGAACGGGCGCGCAATGCGCGCCCCCTACAGGGACAGCAGCCCCTTTGCCACAAACAGCGGGATACTGTTTGTGCGGCACGCCGCAGCCTGCCGCAATTTCAATCCCCATAAAAGCCGAGCTTTGCCCGGCTTTTATACCACTGCCCGCGCCGCGGCGGCGCGGCCTCGTCCGCCGTGCGGACGAGAGGGGGTTATTCCAAAAAGTTTCCTCCGGGAACTTTTTGGATATCTAAGGGGGACAGCGTCCCCCTTAGAGCAGTTTTACTGCTTTACTTCTTCCATCACGAAGCACTCGATGATATCCTGCTCCTTGATGTCGTTATAGTTTTCGATGCTCATGCCGCATTCATACCCGGAAGCAACTTCCTTGACGTCGTCCTTGAAGCGCTTGAGGGTGTTGAGGTGGCCCTCGTGGAACACGATGCCGTCACGCACAACGCGCACCTCGGCGTTGCGGCGGATGGTGCCGTCCTGCACATAGCAGCCCGCGACAGCGCCCGCACCCGTGATCTTGAACACCTGACGCACCTCGGCGTGGCCGAGCACAACTTCCTTGAACTTGGGCTCGAGCATGCCCTTCATGGCCTGCTCCATCTCCTCGATGCAGTCGTAGATGACGCGGTACATGCGCATATCCACACCCTGCTGGTGCGCGGAATCGGTCGCCACGCGGTCGGGACGCACATTGAAGCCGACGATGATCGCGCCCGAGGCCGCTGCCAGCATGACGTCAGACTCGTTGATCGCGCCGACCGCGCCATGGATGACCTTGACGCGCACCTCGTCGTTCGAGAGTTTCTCGAGCGACGCACGGATCGCCTCGACCGAACCCTGTACGTCCGCTTTGACAATGATGTTCAGCTCCTTCATCTCGCCCTCCTGGATGGAGGCGAACAGGTTGTCGAGCGTGACCTTGTGGAACTGCTTGTTGCGTTCTTCCTTCTCCTTGTCCTTGCGCTGCTCGACCAGCTCGCGCGCCATCTTCTCGTCGTCTACCGCGTCAAAGATGTCGCCTGCACCCGGCACCTCGGCCAGGCCGATGATCTCAACCGGCACGGACGGACCGGCTTCCTGGATTTTCTTTCCGTCGTCATTGGTCATAGCGCGCACACGGCCAACCGCCGTGCCCGCAATGACTGTATCGCCGGTATGCAGCGTGCCGTTCTGCACGAGCAGGGTCGCAACCGGGCCGCGGCCCTTATCCAGCTTGGCCTCGATGACCGTGCCGTGCGCCTTGCGGTTCGGATTGGCCTTGAGATCAGCCATTTCAGCAGTCAGCAGCACCATTTCGAGCAGGTTCTCGATGCCCTGACCAAACTTGGCCGAGATCTGGCACACGATCGTGTCGCCGCCCCACTCCTCGGGCACGATCTCGTACTCGGTCAACTGCTGAAGTACACGGTCCGGATTTGCGCCCGGCTTGTCGATCTTATTGACCGCCACGATGATCGGCACATTCGCCGCCTTGGCGTGGTTGATCGCCTCGATGGTCTGCGGCATGACGCCGTCGTCTGCCGCAACGACCAGGATCGCGATATCCGTGACCTGTGCGCCGCGCGCACGCATGGAGGTAAACGCCGCATGGCCCGGGGTATCGAGGAAGGTGATCTGCTTGTCGCTTACCTTGACGCGGTACGCACCGATGTGCTGGGTGATGCCGCCGGCCTCTCCCTCGGTGACCTTGGTCTTGCGGATCGCATCGAGCAGCGAGGTCTTGCCGTGATCAACGTGGCCCATGACGACAACGACCGGATCGCGCGGCTCGAGCTCCTCCTCGCGGTCCTCGCGCTCGTCAAACAGCTGCTCCTCGATGGTGACATGGACTTCCTTTTCGACCTTGCAGCCCATCTCCTCCGCAACGATCGCAGCGGTGTCGAAGTCAATGATCTCGGAAACCGACGCCATCACGCCCAGCTTGATCAGGCCCTTGACGACATCTGCGGCCGTACGCTTCATACGGGAAGCCAGCTCACCGACCGAGATCTCGTCCGGGATCATGACCTTGACCGGGATCTTCTTGAGCGCGGCCATCTGCTGCTGGCGCTGCAGGCGCTTCATCTTTTCCTGCTCCTCCTGGCGGCGCTTGTTGCCGAAGGGCTTGGAACGCTGCTCGGACTTCTTGGTCAGCTTCTGCTTTTTGGGCCCGCGGGATTCCATACGCTCGGCCTTGGCGTCGACCAGCTTGTCGACATGGTCGTCGTACTTGGCGAGGTTGACATCGCCCGCGCCGCGGGTATCGATACGGTGCACCTGCTTGACCTTGCTCTGGACAGGCTGGGCGGGTTTCTCCGGCTTAGCTTCCGCCGGCTTGCCCTCCGCAGGCTCTGCAGACGGCTGCGCCGCCTCCGTCTTGGCAGGCTGCTGCTTTTCGGCCTTCGGCTGCTCCGCCTGTCGGCGGGATGCCATCTGTGCATTGAGGGTTTCCTCAATATTATCCACTTGGTGATGCTGCGTCATGTATTCAAAAATGACGGACAGCTCCTGGTCTCCCAGCACCTGCATGTGGTTTTTCGGTGCGGTGCAGTATTCGGTGAGTATCTCGGTGATCTCCTTGGTGGAAGTGCCGAAATCCTTGGCGACCTCATGCACCCGGTATTTATTCTCTATTGCCATGGGCAACTCCTCCTTTAAAGAATTTCGATCAAAATGCATCATTTTGATCGAGGGGGGCACCGCGCAATGCGCGGATGTGTCCCAAAGCTGCACAAAGTTCCTCCTGCGTCGAAACTTTGCTCCGCTCTTGTATCAAGTACACAGGAAAATCCCGTATATTTGATGAAAATCACCGCTTTACTGCGCTGCGCGGGGATTTTCTATTGAATGCGCGCTTCACGCGCGGGGTATCGATTGGCTTGCGGGATGGGCGGCCGGTTTTGTCCGGACGGCGGGATGCATCGAATACCGGTTTGCCCTTGCCCTCTATGCGGCGGGTCGGCCGTCCTTTGTTTTCCGTCCTGCGGGATACACCGTGCGCGGCGGGCCTTTTGTCCCCTGCCCGCTGCGACGTGCCGGTACGGGCAGATACCGCTTTGCGGGGCGCCTGCGTCTCCGCACGCTTATCCCTGTGCTTCTTTTTGCCGCGGCGGGACTGGATGCGCGCATTCTTCTCCGCGAGCTGCGCGGCCGCTTCGGCGTATTCGCTGTGCATCGATGCGAGCTTTTGCAGCGCTGCTGCAGCAAGGCCGATGTCGCTGACCGCGCACACGGCGCAGCCATTCTTGCCGATTGCCGCGCCCAGATCATCCTTGCCGTGCGGCAGGGTGACAAACGGCACGCCCGCACTTTGTGCATAAAACGCAGCTTTTTTTGCGGTGCTTGCGCCCGCGTCTGCCGCAACGAACACCGCACGCGCCTTTTTATCCATGCACATCTCGCGCACCAGCTCGTCGCCAAAGGCGAGCTTGCCTGCGCGCCGCGCCAGGCCGAGCATGCCGAGGAAGGGGTCATTCGCCATGCGCACCCTCCTGTTCCATCTGCCGCTCGAGTGCTTCGTATACTTCCTCCGGCACCGGAACCGAGAGCGCGCGTTCGATCGCGCGGCTCTTGCGCGCCTTTTTCAGGCACTCCGGCTTGCCGCACAGGTACGCACCGCGGCCGGGCGCTTTGCCCTTAAAGTCCAGCGTGATCCCGCCCTCGGGCGACCGGACCACGCGGATCAGCTCCCGCTTGGGAAACATTTCGCGGCAGCCGAGGCATTGCCGCATGGGGATCTTCTTTTGTGCCATACTGCCGCCCCCTGACTTATTCGCCCTGGGATTCCGGCGCGATATCGATCTTGCAGCCGGTCAGCTTGGCAGCGAGGCGGGCGTTCTGGCCCTCCTTGCCGATAGCGAGCGACAACTGGTCGTCCGGCACGATCACACGGCAGGACTTGTTGTCCGCCTGCATGGCTGCAGAAATGACGTCCGCGGGAGCGAGCGCCGCGGAGACAAACTGCGCAGTGTCCTCGTTCCATTTGATGATGTCGATCTTCTCGCCGTTCAGCTCGCCCGTAATGTTGGCCACGCGTGCGCCGCGCGTGCCCACGCACGCGCCGATCGGGTCGACGTTCTCGTCGTGCGAGGTGACCGCGATCTTGGTGCGGTTGCCCGCCTCCCGGGCGATCGACTTGACCTCGACCACGCCCGAGTGGATCTCCGGCACCTCAAGCTCAAACAGGCGCTTGACAAGGCCCGGATGCGTGCGCGATACCACGACCTGCGGGCCGCGGGTGCCGCGGCGCACCTCAATCAGATAGACCTTGATGCGCTGGCCCTCGGTCAGCTGCTCGCCGCGCACCTGCTCGGCCGCAGCCAGCACAGCTTCACTCTTCTCACCGTTCGAGACAACGTCCAAATACGCATTGCCCGTGCGCGGGTCGATGCGGGCAATCACGCCGGTCAGGATCTCGTGCTCCTTGCTCTCAAACTCCGAAATCACCATGCCGCGCTCCGCCTCGCGGATGCCCTGGATGATAACCTGCTTGGCGGTCTGCGCCGCGATACGGCCAAACGATTTGGTCGGGATGTCGATATCGATGATGTCGCCGACCATCGGGTTGTTCTTGTACTCGGCCGCCTCCTCGAGCGTGATCTCCTCATACGGCTCATAGAGATCCTCGGCCTTCACGACCGTCTTGCGCACATACATGCGGATGGTCTTCTTGTCGCGGTCCGGCTCGACGAACACATTGTCCGTCATCCCGTCGTTATCGCGCTTGTATGCAGTGATCAGCGCCTGGCCCACGCGATCGAGCATGTAATCGACTGGTATGCCCTTTTCGCGTTCCAGCTGCTCCAGCGCGTCGAAAAATTCTGCGTTAACCATTTTTTCCAATCCAGCTCCTTCTTATATCTCGACCGCGAGGCGTACCGCGGCAATATCCTTGGGTTCGTAGATGGTCTGCTGTCCGCCGCTCTCGATCGTGACGCAGCCGTTATCATAAGCGATGAGCGTGCCTTCTACCTGCTTTGCGCCGTTCACCGGCTTGTAAAAGCCGACCTCGACCGTGTGGCCGAGAAATGCCGCAAAGTGCTCGGGCTTTTTCAGCCTGCGCGACAAGCCTGCCGAGGAAACACACAGCGTATAGGAGGGCATACTGTCGAACTCCTTTGCATCCAGCATGGGGTCGAGCGCGCGCGAAACCTGCTCACACTGGTCGATGAACACGCCCTCCGGGTTGTCGACGGTCACGACCAGCATATACTGGCCGCCCTCTTTTTCAAATTCCACGTCCCACAGGGAAACGCCGGCCTGCTCGCACAGGGGCTTTACCAGCTCTTCCACGCGGGCGACGATCTGCTTTGCCTGCAAAGCCGTCCCTCCTTAATAAAAATCCTCCAAGCAAAGCGTAAGGAGTGGCTTTCGCCACTCCTTACGGTTACTTCTTACTGAACGTGCTTAGTATATCACGTTTTTGCGTATAATGCAAGGCTTTTTCATTTGAAAAAGCAATTTTTTCCGAATTTTCACAGGCAGCACACCGTTCAGGTATCCAGCTCGTAATAGTACAGTGTGTTCCGGTCGGCATCGAAAACAGCGGCGCTGTAATTCATCGAATAGCGTCCGAGCAGTCCGTCTGCGCTGTGCGGGTCTGTGGCTTCGCTGTGCCGGTCAAAAAACCAGTACCAGCCGTTTACCGGTGCGGATACGGAATAGCGCGCAAAAACGCCGTCCCCATAGTTGACGCCGTCCAGCTCGCCGCCGTACACAGCGGCCCGCAGCTCGCCCACCATGGGCAAAGGCTGCCAGCCTTCTTCGGACATCTGTCCACTCAGTTCTTTTGCGCCTTCGGCGGTAAAGTTCAGTGCGATCCAGGTTTCCCCGTCACCATGGAAGCCGCCGTGCGTATTTGCGTAAGTGACGCTGATCGTCTCAGGCAGCGAAATGCCAAGCTCGTGCTCCACATTTTCGCTCGTGGAGCGGGTGCCGCTGCACGCGGAAAGCAGCACGGCAGCCAGCATTGCCGTGGCAAGTATCCATTTCTTCATAGCTCTGCCACCTCCTGCGCTGCACGTCCCTGCCTGCGGAGACGGCGCAGGCGCACTGCGGCCACAGCCACGCCACCCAATACGATCACAATCACAGTACATGCGCTGTTCGTAAAGCCGTCCGATACACGTTTCCCACCGCCGCCGGGCGTACCTGTCAATGTCTCCGGCAGCTCGCGGCCCTGTGCGTCATAGAGCACAAAGCGACCGCCCACCGCCCCGTCCGACAGTGTAAACGCCTGAATAAACGGCGGTGACGGCAGGGGCTGAAGGTCTTCCGGGTCGGCAACCGATTGCATCACATGGAGATCGGTTTCGATACCCCAATAGACCGCTTCCTCCGGATAACCCACCGAGAAAACCGCTATCCTTTTATAGTCCTCATCGGAAAGACTGACGGCATCCAGCGGGTAGCGGCCGCTCGTACTGCTGTTGACCGGCCGCCAAAGCCCATTCCAGCCGCGCTCAAAAACCACCGCGCCAAACTCTGGTGATCCATCCGTCCGTCCAAAGGTAACGACCATTTTTCCATCGATTTTCCCGATCTGTTTGATCTCACCGTATTCCGCCAGTTTTCCGTCCTGGCTTCCGGAATAGTCAAGCGCCACTGCACCGAGTACCGATTCTATCCCAGGTACATGGTAAGCCACAAGAAGCAGAAGCTCAGCCAAAAACACTGCCACCAGCAGCGGTCCCCACACCGGCCGGTATTGTTTGATCTTTTCCCGCATAACGCTCCCCACCTTCCTACCCTCAGCATAACACAGCGCACCTGCAAAGTAAAGCCAATTCACCCTATTTGTACCTTTGTGTCGTATCCAAAAAAGGCCGCACTGCGGCCCATCCAAAAGAAAATGACTGCTTTCAGCGGTCATTTTCATAAAAACCCGCGACATGTGCGTGGGTTTTTATACAAGCAAGCGATTTTGTGTGCCGCCTGCGGCGCGCAAATATCGCGCCCGGGACGCATCCGCGCCTTGTGCGCGGTGCGTCCCTCTCGCTGGCAAGATACCCTGTATCTTGCCAGCGAACGCGAAGCGCAATAAAAGGCTATCCAGTAAGCACGCTACTGGATAGCCTTTTTACGTCATCTTCCTGTATGCAGGTGAGCCGTCTTACTTGACCAGCTCGATGATCGCCATTTCTGCTGCGTCGCCGCGGCGCGGGCCGGTCTTGATGATGCGGGTGTAGCCGCCGTTACGGCTTGCATACTCCGGCGCGATCTCAGAGAACAGCTTTGCAACAACTGCTTCCTTGGTGATGAAAGCCATCGCCTGACGGCGGGAAGCCAGGGTATTCTTCTTGCCAAGGGTAATCATCTTTTCGGTCATCGGGCCGACTTCCTTGGCGCGGGCAACGGTGGTCTCAATTCTGCCGTTCTCGAGCAGGTAGGTCACCATCGCGCGCAGCATGGCCATGCGGTGGTCGGTAGGACGGCCGAGCTTGCGATTGTTAGCCATTCGTGTTTACCTCCAAAATAAAGTGAAAGCGGCGGCGCGGCATCCGTGCCGCCGCGATAATCCTTTTCAGGAAGGATCAGGCGCTTGCGCCCGATTACTCTTCCGACTTGGCAAGATGCAGGCCCATGGCCTCCAGCTTACCGATAACCTCCTCGAGGGACTTGCGGCCCAGGTTGCGGACCTTCATCATGTCCTCTTCGGACGTGTTGATCAGGTCCTCTACTGTGTTGATGCCCGCGCGCTTGAGGCAGTTGAACGAACGCACAGAGAAGTCGAGCTCCTCAATGGTCATTTCAAGCACCTTATCGTGCTGCGCTTCGGCCTTTTCAACAACAGTGGACTTGGAACCGATCTCCTCGGAAAGGTCAACGAACAGGTCGAGGTGGTCACGCAGCACCTTCGCGCCGAGCGAGACTGCGTCGCGCGCGGTAATGGTGCCGTCGGTCCAAACCTCAAGCGTGAGTTTATCATAGTCGGTCAGGTCGCGGACACGGGTGTTCTCCACCGTGTAATTGACCTTGTAGACCGGCGTGTAGATCGAATCCACCGGAATGACCCCGATGGAGGTCTGATGCTGCTTGTTCTTCTCAGCCGGGACATAGCCGCGGCCCGAAGTCAGCGTGATCTCCATGGACAGGCGCGCATCGCTCATCAGAGTAGCGATGTGCAGGTCGGGATTGAGGATCTCGACCTCGCCGTCCGCGTGGATGTCACCTGCCTTGACTTCACCCTCGCCAGCGGCCTCAATGTAGACCGTCTTAGGACCGTCGCAGTACAGCTTGGCAATAATGCCCTTGATGTTCAGTACGATCTCGGTTACATCTTCCTTGACGCCCGGGATCGTGGAGAACTCATGCTGTACGCCGGCGATCTTGATGCTCGACGCCGCCGTGCCCGGCAGCGAGGAAAGCAGGATGCGGCGCAGGGAGTTGCCCAAAGTGGTGCCATAGCCACGCTCAAGCGGCTCAACAACAAATTTGCCGTAAGAGCCGTCGTCGGCGAGCTGTTCACAGTCAATACGCGGCTTTTCGATTTCGATCATGTGGTACCCTCCTTCACGTTGGTTGGAAACTGAAACGGAACAGGCGAAGCAGACGCCGCGCCCGTTCCAAAAGCGAGGGTCTATTATTTCGAGTACAACTCGACGATGAGGTGCTCGGACACATCGTAGTCGATGTCGTCACGGGCGGGCATCGCAACGATCTTGCCCTCGAAGGAATCCTTAGCCTTGTCGATCCACTTCGGGCAGGCCTTCTTGCCGTTTTCCTCAAGCAGGGTCTTGAACTTGGTGGTCGAGCGGGACTTCTCGCGGACAGCCACAACATCGCCTGGCTTAACCTGGTAAGACGGGATGTTGACGCGCTTGCCGTTTACGGTGAAGTGCGCGTGGTTTACCAGCTGACGCGCCTCGCGGCGGGTGTTGGCAAACCCCATACGGAATACGACGTTGTCCAGACGACGCTCGAGCTCCTGCAGCAGGATCTCACCGGTGATGCCCTGCTTGCGCTCGGCCTTCTCGTAGTAAGCATGGAACTGCTTCTCGAGCACGCCGTAGATGAATTTTACCTTCTGCTTCTCCGTCAGCTGCATACCGTACTCGGACTGCTTGCGGCGGGACTGCTTGGGCTGGCGCTTGGTAGACTTGGAGTAACCAAGTACCGCAGGGGAAAGACCAAGCGTCTTGCAGCGCTTGAGAACGGGCTGTGTATTCTTAGCCATTTATTGGTTTCCTCCTCTATTAGACTCTTCTTCTCTTGGGCGGGCGGCAGCCGTTATGCGGGATCGGGGTAACGTCCTTGATCATGGTTACCTCGAGGCCGGCAGCCTGCAGCGCACGGATCGCAGCCTCACGGCCGGAACCAGGGCCCTTGACGTAAACTTCAACAGTCTTGAGGCCGTGCTCCATTGCAGCAGCAGCAGCGGTCTCCGCTGCGGTCTGCGCAGCGAACGGAGTGGACTTACGCGAACCGCGGAAGCCCATCTCGCCGGAGGAAGCCCAGCTGATTGCGTTGCCGTTCAGGTCGGTAATCGTAACGATGGTGTTGTTGAAAGAGGAACGGATATGAGCCGCGCCTTTTTCGATGTTTTTACGCTCACGGCGACGGGTGCGGACAGCGCCCTTCTTCTGTACCTTAGCCATTTATCTGTTCCCCTCCTTACTTCTTCTTGTTCGCAATGGTCTTCTTCGGGCCCTTGCGGGTACGCGCGTTGGTCTTGGTGCGCTGGCCGCGGACCGGCAGGCCGCGACGGTGGCGCAGGCCGCGGTAGCAGCCGATTTCAACCAGGCGCTTGATATTCAGGCCGATCTCACGGCGCAGGTCGCCCTCGACGTTGTAGTCGCGGTCGATAACCTCACGCAGCTTGGCGGCTTCTTCTTCGGTCAGGTCCTTGACGCGGGTGTCCGGATTGATACCGGTCTTGGCAAGGATTTCGTTGGACGTCTTGCGGCCAATGCCGAAGACGTAGGTCAGGCCGATCTCCACGCGCTTCTCGCGGGGAAGGTCAACACCGGCAATACGTGCCATACTTTATAAAACCTCCGATTTGTTTACACTGAGGCGTGTTTGCAAACACAGTGTAGGGACCGCCTCCGCCCCTGCAGCGCCGTGCTCTCCGCACGTGCTTGTCGTGTTCACGTAACCATCATCCCGCGCCATGACGCGCGGCAATTTATCATGCGACTGCTGTGCAATCGCCGTAAAAAGGCCAGCTCTGCCGGACTTTTTACACCTCGACTCAGGCGCCTTGGGCGCCGTCCGGGGGTATCGAAAGAAAGTTTCCACTGGAACTTTCTTTCGTATATAGGGGGTATTGGATACCCCCTATAAGGGTTTAGCCCTGCTTCTGCTTGTGCTTCGGGTTCTGGCAGATAACCATAACCTTGCCCTTACGGCGGATGATCTTGCACTTCTCACAGATCGGCTTTACAGACGGTCTTACCTTCATGACATTTTACCTCCATCAAAATTTTTGGTGGGATGGGACACCGGAAACCGGCGACCACTGGCGCTCGGGTCACATACGCGCCTCCGCCCGCTTTTATTACAGGCACACGCCGTCAGGCGTGATTAAATCCGAAAATCGCCATGCGATTTTCATCAAAAGCGCGAGCTTTGCCCGTGCTTTTGATTCCCCGACCCAGCGCCCTTGGGGGCGCGTCGTTCGGGTATCAAAAACAAGTTTCTTTGGAACTTGTTTTTGTATATAGGGGACTTTCGAAGTCCCCTATAAGCAAGTTTACTTGCTTCGCCAGGTAATACGACCGCGGGTCAGGTCGTAGGGCGACATCTGAACGGTGACCTTGTCGCCGGGGAGAATGCGGATAAAGTTCATGCGGAGCTTACCCGAAATATGCGCCAGGATCTTGTGCCCGTTGGGCAGCTCGACCTGGAACATCGCATTGGGCAGCGCCTCTATGACGGTACCTTCCAGTTCGATTACATCATCTTTTGCCATTATGTGAATACCCTCCTAGGTCAGTTTGCATCCTCGTCCCCAGTCCAGAGGGCGAGTGCTTTACGGATCTCGCTGTTGGTCAGCCGCCCGTTCTCAAGCAGCTTGGTGCGTGTGCGCGCATCACATGCGCCTTGACGGCTGACATGCTTGCGCCGTTTGCGCTTTGGGCTTTCCGCCCGCCGCACACGGCCGTTCGCCAGCAGGAGTGAATCGCCCTCCTCTGCGACGACCAGCATCAGCTGCCCTTTGTCCCTGCCGGCCAGCGACAGGACAATGTCGGCTGTATGAGACTGGACCATTACAGCACCTCACCGTCGATGTTTGTCAGGATCTCGGGTTCGCCATCCGTAATGGCAATGGTGTTTTCGTAATGGGCGGACAGCTTGCCGTCCCTTGTTTTGACGGTCCAGCCATCCGGCAGGACCTTAACAGCATAAACGCCCACGTTGACCATGGGTTCCACCGCAATGGTCATACCGCGCTGCAGACGGATACCGTGGCCAGGGTGGCCGAAGTTCGGTACCTCAGGCGATTCATGCAGGTTCTCGCCTACGCCGTGTCCGACATAATCGCGAACCACAGAAAAGCCGTTTTTCTCCACATAGGCCTGTACGGCTGCAGAGATATCTGAAACGCGATAACCCTCACGGGCAAATTTGATACCCTCATAGAAGCTCTGCCGGGTCACGTCGATCAGACGGCGGGCCTCCTCGCTCACCTCGCCGCAGGGCACGGTGCAGGCACAGTCGCCATGGTAGCCGCCGATATAGGCGCCTACATCCACTTTGACAATGTCACCTTCCCGAACCACGCGGTCGTTCGAAGGGATGCCGTGAATAACCTCGTCATTGATCGAAATACAGGCGCTGCCGGGGAAGCCGCCGTAACCGAGGAAGGAGGGCTTAGCGCCCGCCTCCTCGATCGTCTTGCGGACAATCCGGTCAATTTCGCCCGTCGTAACGCCGGGCCGGACTGCGTCCGCCGCCGCTTTACGCGCAATAGCCGTAATCCGGCAGGCGACACGCATCTGTTTGAGCTCCTGCTCTGATTTAAGGTGAATCATAAATTACAGCTCCAGTGCTTCCACAGCGAGTTTTTCCGTCTCGCGGATGCCCTGCGTGCCGTCGATACGAGTAAGCTTGCCCTGCTTCTCATAGTAGTCAACCAGCGGCTCGGTCTGCTCATGATAGGTCTCATGGCGGCGCTTGACAACTTCCGGCTGGTCATCGCTGCGAATCACCAGCTTGTCACCGCAGATGTCACACACGCCCGCAATGCGCGGCGGATTTGCATCCACATGATAGGTTGCGCCGCAGCGCAGGCAGACACGGCGGCCTGTCATACGCTTTTCAATCACTTCATACGGTACATCAACCAGCAGTGCGCAGTCAATCTTTGCAACCTGGTCCAGCGCTTCCGCCTGCGGAATTGTGCGCGGGAAGCCGTCCAGGATGAAACCGCTCTTGCAGTCACGCTTGGCAATGCGCTCCTTGAGCAGGTCAATAACCAGATTGTCCGGCACCAACTGGCCGGCATCCATGAAGTCCTTAGCCTGCTGGCCCAGGGGCGTGTTGTTCTTGATTGCTTCACGCAGGATGTTGCCCGTAGAGATGCTCGGGATCCCCATCTTTTCAATCAGGTAGGAAGCGAGCGTGCCTTTGCCGGCACCCGGTGCGCCCAGTAAAACCAAATTCACTTAAAATCAGCCTCCAGCATTATTCCAAAAATCCCTTGTGATGACGCATCAGCATCTGCGCCTCCAGCTGCTTGACCGTGTCAAGCGCAACACCGACCACGATGATGACCGAGGTGCCGCCGAGCGCAACGTTGGACAGCGTCGGGGAAATCGCACCTACAATCAAAGGAAGGATCGCAACAACACCGAGGAAAATCGCACCGACAAAGGTGACCTTGCCGAGCGCCTTGGTAATAAAGTCGCTGGTCGGCTTGCCCGGACGGAAGCCAGGAATAAAGCCGCCGTTCTTCTTCAGGTTATTGGCGATCTCAATCGGGTTAAACTGGATGGACGCATAGAAATACGCAAACGCCAGAATGAGCAGACCATAAATCACGATATAGAAGGGATTGGTCTGCGAGAACAGGTTCAGGATATGATAACCGACCGTACCGGTCTCCGGCTGCCAGAACATTGCGATGGTCTGCGGCAGGGAGAGGATGGACGACGCAAAAATGATCGGCATAACGCCGGATGCGTTGACCTTGATCGGCAGATGGGTGGACTGGCCACCGTACATCTTGCGGCCCACAACACGCTTGGCGTACTGGACCGGGATACGGCGCTCCGCATTGGACATGAACACGATGAACACGACGACTGCGAGACCGATGATGATCATCAGTACAGCCGAAACAATGCCCGATGCGCCGCCGCGGAACAGGTTGACCAGCGTGGAAATCAGCGACGGGCCACGGGAAACGATGCCTGCGAACAGGATGATCGAAATGCCGTTGCCAATGCCGTTCTGGGTGATGTGCTCGCCCAGCCACATGATCAGCGCAGTGCCTGCGGTAAAGGTCAGGATGATCGCAGCAGCCGCCAGAACGCTGTCGTTGGACAGCATGCTTACCCCGTTAAAACCGCTGCGCAGCATTGCGTAGTAGGCAAATGCCTGCAGCAAGCCGAGTGCAACAGCAACATAACGGGTCCAGGAAGCAATCTTCTTGCGGCCTTCCTCGCCGCCGTCCTTGACCATGCGCTCAAGCGCGGGGATGGCTACGGTCAGCAGCTGCAGGATAATGGATGCATTGATATACGGTGTGATGGACATGGCAAAGATCGTCGCATTGGACAGACCGCCGCCAGTGAACATATTCAGATAGTCGAGCATCGAACCCGAGATGGAAGCCTGCTCAAAGTAGGCCGACAGCAGCTGGGTATCGATGAACGGAACCGGGATACAGGAGCCAAAGCGGAAGATCAGCAGGATAAACAGTGTATACAGGATCTTCTTGCGCAGCTCAGGCATGTGCCAGGCGTTTTTAAGGGTTTGGAACACCTTAAATCACCTCGGCCTTTCCGCCTGCGGCTTCGATCTTCTCCTTTGCAGAAGCGGAGAATGCAGCGGCCTTGACCGTCAGTTTCTTGGTCAGGGTGCCGTTGCCGAGGATCTTCACACCGTCGAGAGCATTCTTGACGATACCGGCCTCACGCAGGGACTCTGCGGTGACCTCGGTGCCATCTTCAAACTTCTCCAGAGCGGAAACATTAACCGGTGCATAGGTGGTGCCGAAAATGTTGTGGAAACCACGCTTCGGCAGGCGGCGTGCCAGAGGCATCTGGCCGCCTTCAAAACCCGGGCGGACACCGCCGCCCGAACGGGCCCACTGGCCCTTGTGACCGCGGCCCGCGGTCTTGCCGTTGCCGGAACCCGCGCCGCGGCCCTTACGGTAAGCCGGCTTTACGGAACCCGCGGCAGGCGATAATTCGTGAAGCTTCATGGGTTACGCCTCCTCTACAACTTCGAGCAGGTAACCGATCTGCTTAACCTTGCCGCGCGTCTGCGCGTTGTCCGGCTGAACGGTTACATCGTTGATCTTCTTAAGCCCCAAAGAATGAGCGGTCGCAATGTGCTTATCCAAGCGGCCGACCAGGCTCTTTTTCAGGGTAATCTTCATGTTAGCCATTGTGAGTTACCCCTTTCTTACAGTTCTTCTACGGCTTTGCCGCGAATCGCAGCTACCTGTGCCGCGTCGCGCAGGCTCTTCAGGCCTTCCATCGTTGCAGTAACAACGTTCTGCGGGTTGTTGGAACGCAGGCACTTGGTACGGATGTCCTTAATGCCGGCAGCCTCAACGACCGCACGAACCGCGCCGCCGGCGATAACGCCAGTACCGGGAGCAGCAGGCTTGAGCAGAACGCGGCCTGCACCAAACTCACCGATGACCTCATGCGGGATGGTGGTGCCCTTCAGCGAAATCTTAACGAGGTTCTTCTTGGCGTCCTCAATGCCCTTGCGGATGGCATCCGGAACCTCGGAAGCCTTGCCGAGACCAAAGCCGACCGTGCCCTTGCCGTCGCCAACAACGACCAGAGCCGCAAACTTGAAGATACGGCCGCCCTTTACGGTCTTGGCAACGCGGTTGAGCGCTACGACGTTCTCAGAGAACTCGTCCTCGCGCTTATCATTTCTGTTAAACTGAGCCATGTTTTACCTCCTCCCGACTTAAAACTGCAGGCCGCCCTCACGGGCGCCTTCCGCGAGTTCCTTCACGCGGCCGTGGTACACATAGCCGCCGCGGTCAAACACGACAGCATCGATGCCCTTAGCCTTGCAGCGCTCGGCAACCAGCATGCCAATCTTCTTGGCCGCTTCCTTGTTGCCGCCGTACTCGGTGAAGTCCTTCTCGGCAGTCGAGGCAGAAACGAGGGTAACGCCGGCCACATCGTCGATGACCTGGGCGTAAATGTTCTTTGCAGAGCGGTATACGTCGAGACGCGGACGCTCGGTGGTGCCGCTGATCTTTGCGCGTACGCGCTTGTGGCGCTGCAGACGCGCCTTGTTGGAATCCTTCTTCGAAACCATTTAAATTCGCCTCTCCTTTCCTTACTTCTTCTTCGCGCCGGTCTTGCCTTCCTTGCGGCGGACGTACTCGTCGGAGTAACGGATGCCCTTGCCCTTGTAGGGTTCCGGCGGACGCTTCTCGCGGACTTCCGCAGCAAACTGGCCGACCTTCTGCTTGTCAGGACCGGAGATGATGATCGTGTTCGGATTCGGAACGTCGATCGTGATGCCGTCGGTCTCGCTCATCGTAACCTGATGCGAGTAGCCGAGGTTCATAACCAGATCCTTGCCCTGCTTGGCAACACGGTAACCAACACCCTGTACGCTCAGCTCCTTCTTGAAGCCTTCGGTAACGCCAATAACCATGTTATTGACCAGGCTGCGGGTCAGGCCGTGCAGCGCACGGTTGTGCTTCTCGTCGTTCGGACGGGTGACGAGGATCTCATTTCCCTCCACCGCGACAGTGATGTTCGGATGGATTTCGCGGGTAAGGGTTGCCTTTGCGCCCTTCACGGTCACAACGTGGCCGTCAACCTTGACCTCCACGCCTGCCGGGATGGCAATCGGCATTCTACCAATTCGAGACATATTTTATACCTCCCCTTACCATACGAATGCGAGGACTTCGCCGCCGACATTCAGCTCGCGGGCCTTCTTGTCGGTCATGACGCCTCTCGAGGTGGAAATGATGGCAATGCCGAGGCCGCGGAGCACCTTCGGGAGCTCCTGTGCGCCGGCGTATACACGCAGGCCGGGCTTGGACACACGCTTGAGGCCGGTGATCGCCTTCTGGCGGCCGTCGACATACTTGAGCGTGATGCGGATGATGCCCTGCGTGTTGCCCTCAACAACTTCGAAAGCCTTGATATAGCCTTCGTCGAGCAGGATCTGGGCAATTGCCTTCTTCATTTTGGACGCGGGTACGTCCACGCTGGCATGACGAGCATTGCCGGCGTTGCGGATACGGGTCAGCATATCCGCGATAGGATCAGTGATCTGCATAAATGCTCTCCTTTTCAAGAAGTTTGGGGGTAGTGCAGCAATCGGAGTGGGTTAGTCTCCTGATTGGCCTGTTTGCCTCCCACTTTTCTTTACACTGCCTGTGGCCCTTCCACAGACAGCGGCCTGGGGATGACTGTAAAATTTATAACAGCCGATAAGCCCGCATCGCGGGCTATCGACTAATTATAGCATGTTTTTTTGCGCTTTGGCAAGCAACAAAGTGCATATTTTTATAAAATATTCCGCTTTCGTTCCCGTCAAAACGCAATAAAAATACGTTTGCCGCCAAAACCCGGCAAAGTCCGCAAAAAGCGGGCGCGCCGGGCGCCCGCTTCGCAGTCTCTTTCGCGCGAAAGCGCATTGAAGAGAAAATGAATGCTGCTGCTTTCATTTTCATGAGAACCCGCGATACAAGGTGAATTGGCCAAGGCGGCCTGCGCCATGCGCGCGGGGTTTCATACGGGTGACGAAAAAGGTTTCGCGTATCGGAACTTTTTCGCCTCAGGACGTATCCGAGCGGAGCCCGGTACGTCCACCCTCGATTGAAACTGTAGTTTCAATCGAAGAAAAGCACAGCTGGTTTTACCAGCTGGCTTTTCTAACGCCCGGGATCTGGCCCTTGTACGCCAGCTCACGGAAGCAGATACGGCAGATACCGAAATCACGCAGATAAGCGTGCGGACGGCCGCAGATCTTGCAGCGGTTGTAAGCACGGGTAGAGAACTTCGGCTTCGCCTGCTGCTTGAGGATCATTGCCTTCTTAGCCATTTATATTCTCCTCCCTTACTTCGCAAACGGAGCGCCCATCAGGGTAAGCAGCTCCTTGGCTTCTTCGTCGGTGTTCGCGGTGGTGCAGATGACGATGTCCATGCCGCGGATCTTGTCGATCTGGTCATAGGAGATCTCCGGGAAGATCAGCTGCTCCTTCAGGCCGAGGGCATAGTTGCCGCGGCCGTCAAACGCATCGCCGTTGATGCCGCGGAAGTCGCGGACGCGCGGCAGCGCTACGTTGAACAGACGATCGAGGAACTCCCACATGCGGTCACGGCGCAGGGTAACCTTAACACCGACCGGCATGCCTTCACGAAGCTTGAAGTTCGCGACCGACTTGCGGGCGTGGGTAACAATCGGCTTCTGGCCGGTGATTGCCGCAATATCACGGACAACCGACTCAATGACCTTGGAGTTGCCGTTGGCCTCCTTGCCGCAGCCGACATTGATAACGATCTTGTCAATCGTCGGGATCTGCATCGTGCTCTTATACTGGAACTTCTTCATCAGAGCAGGCGCAACATCCGCAGTATACTTGGCTTTCAAATTCGGAACCATTTATTGCAACCTCCTCTTCTTAAAGTGTCTCGCCGCAGTGCTTGCACACTGTCAGCTTCTTGCCGTCCTCGGTGAACTTGTGCGCCGGACGGGTGGGCTTGTTGCACTTCGGGCAAACCTTCATCACCTTGCAGGCACGCAGCGCGCCCTCGCGCTCGATGATGCCGCCGGTCTCGCCCTGGCGGCGGGGCTTGGTGTGGCACTTGATCATGTTCACACCTTCGATAACAACCATGCCCTTCTTCGGGTTAACGGACAGAACCTTGCCGCGCTTGCCCTTTTCCTTGCCGGAAAGAACGACTGCGGTGTCGCCCGTCTTTACATGCAATGTGTTCATTTGTTGGCGACCTCCTTACAGTACTTCCGGTGCCAGCGACAGGATCTTCATATAGTCCTTATCGCGCAGCTCACGGGCGACAGGCCCAAAGATACGGGTGCCGCGGGGGTTTTTATCGTCACGGATGATAACGCCGGCGTTCTCGTCAAAGCGGATATAGCTGCCGTCCGCGCGGCGCAGGCCCTTAACGGTGCGGACGATGACAGCCTTGACTACGTCGCCCTTCTTCACGCCGCCGCCCGGGGTGCACTTGCGCACCGAGCAGACGACGACATCACCGATGTTGCCGTACTTACTTGCGGAGCCGCCGAGAACACGGATTACCTTCAGTTCCTTCGCGCCGCTGTTGTCAGCTGCACGCAGAAAAGTTTCCTGCTGAACCATGTGCTCTCCTCCTTACTTTGCCTTCTCGATAATTTCGACCAGTCTCCAGCGCTTATCCTTGGACAGCGGACGGGTCTCCATCACGCGCACCTTGTCGCCGATTCTGCACTCGTTGTTCTCGTCGTGTGCCTTCAGCTTGTAGGTGTGCGGAATAACCTTCTTATACAGAGGATGCGCAACGCGATCCTCAATCGCAACGACAATGGTCTTGTCCATCTTATCGGAAACGACCTTGCCGACTCGCGTCTTGCGTAATGCTCTTTCGCTCAATTCGTTTCCCTCCCTTACGCCTTATCCGCAAGCTGCTTCTCGCGGATTACGGTGTTGACACGCGCAATGTCGCGCTTGACCTCGGTGATCTTGTTGGTGTTATCCAACTGGTTGGTAGCGAGCTGAAGACGGAGGTTGAAGAGGTCCTTCTTCAGGTCGCCAAGCTTTGCGGCGAGCTCCTCGGCCGTCAGTTCTCTGATCTCAGATGCCTTCATCATGCTTCACCGCCATTCTTGGTCTCACGGGCAACGAACTTGGTCTTGCACGGCAGCTTGTGGCTTGCCAGACGCAGGGCCTCGCGGGCAACTTCTTCAGAAACGCCAGCGATCTCAAACAGAACGCGGCCGGGCTTTACAACCGCTACCCAGTATTCGGGCGAGCCCTTACCGGAACCCATTCGGGTTTCGGCCGGCTTCTCGGTTACCGGCTTGTCGGGGAAGATCTTAATCCAAACCTGACCGCCACGCTTGGTGTAACGGGTCATGGCGATACGGGCAGCCTCGATCTGGTTCGAGGTGATCCAGCAGGGCTCAGTAGCCTGCAGGCCGAATTCACCGTTGGATACGAAATTGCCGCGCATGGCCTTGCCCTTGAGGCGGCCACGATGCACGCGACGGTATTTAACTCTCTTGGGGAGCAGCATTAGCGGTTGCCTCCTTCCTGGCGGGGTGCACGGCGCTCGCCGTTACCGCGGTTGAAATCGCGGCGGCCGCCGCGGCGGTCGTCACGGCCGCGGCGCTCACGGCGCTCAAAAGCGGGCTTCGGAGCCTCGATCGAACGGCCCAGACGCGGACCGCCGTGGAGAACCTCACCCTTGTAGATCCAAACCTTAACGCCGATGCGGCCATAGGTGGTCGCGGCCTCGGCAAAGCCATAGTCGATATCCGCACGCAGGGTCTGCAGCGGGATCGTGCCCTCATGATAGTGCTCGGTGCGGGCGATTTCCGCGCCGCCCAGACGACCGGAGCAGGATACCTTGATGCCCTTGGCACCCATGCGCATTGCGCGGCCCATGGACTGCTTCATCGCACGGCGGAAGCCGATACGCTTCTCCAGCTGCGCCGCGATGTTCTCTGCAACCAGGGTGGCATTGGTGTCCGGGTTCTTGATCTCAATAATCGAGCAGCGGACCTTCTTGCCGTACTTCTTGGTGAGCTCTTCCTCGAGCTTCTTGATGTCCTCGCCGCCGCGGCCGACAACCATGCCGGGACGCGCGCACTGGATCATGATCTTGATCTCATCGTTCTTGCGCTCGATCTCGATCGCCGGAACACCGGCGTCGTACAGGCGCTTTTTCAGTTCCTTACGGATATTGTAGTCTTCCACGAGGAGGTCGCCGAACACATTGTCCTTTGCGAACCAACGGGAATCCCAATTCTTGATAACACCGACACGGAGACCGTTCGGATTTACTTTCTGGCCCATTGATTACCCTCCCTTATTCTTTCTCGCCAAGAACCAGCGTGATGTGCGAGGTTCTCTTGAGGATTCTGAATGCACGGCCCTGTGCACGCGGCATAACGCGCTTCATGATCGGGCCAGGACCGACGTGTACTTCCTTAACGTACAGCTTATCGGTGTTCATGCCGTGGTTGTTCTCGGCATTGGCGACAGCGCTCTTGAGGAGCTTTGCCATCGGCTCGCTGGCCGCCTTGGGGGTATTCATGATAATGGCCATCGCTTCGCCCGCATCCTTGCCGCGGATCAGATCGCAGATCAGCTTGATCTTGCGCGGGGTCATGCGCACGTTGCGTACGATTGCTCTAGCTTCCATGTTTCCTTAACTCCTCCTTACTTGCCGTTATTGGAGGTCTTGCTGCCCGCGTGACCCTTGTAGGTACGGGTGGGAGCAAACTCGCCCAGCTTGTGACCAACCATATCCTCGGTCACATAAACCGGGACATGCTTGCGGCCGTCATGCACCGCGAAGGTGTGGCCGACGAACTCCGGGAAGATCGTGGAAGCGCGGGACCAGGTCTTGAGGACCTTCTTCTCGCCCTTTTCGTTCATCTCGTTGACTCTTTTGATAAGCTCAGGAGCCACAAAAGGGCCCTTCTTGACACTTCTGCCCATATTACGTTAACTCCTTTCTCACTTACCGTTACGACGGCGCACGATCTGCTTATCCGTGCGGTGGTTCTTCTTACGGGTCTTGTAACCCATCGCCGGCTTGCCCCACGGGGTAACCGGAGACGGACGGCCGATCGGGCTCTTGCCTTCGCCGCCGCCGTGCGGGTGGTCGCACGGGTTCATTACAGAACCGCGGACGGTCGGACGGATACCCATGTGACGGGTGCGGCCAGCCTTACCGATCTGTACGTTTGCGTGATCCGCGTTGCCGACGACACCGATGGTCGCCTTGCACTCGAGGCGGACATAACGCAGCTCGCCGGAGGGCAGACGGACCATTGCCTTGCCGTTCTCCTTCGCCATCAGCTGCGCGCCGACGCCAGCAGAACGGACCAGCTGCGCGCCCTTACCCGGGTACAGCTCGATGTTGTGGATCATGGTACCAACCGGGATGTTCTCAACCGGCAGGCAGTTGCCCGGCTTGATGTCGGCGGATGCAGAGGAAACAACCTTGTCGCCGATGTTCAGGCCCTCGGGAGCGAGGATATAAGCCTTTTCGCCATCCTCGTACTGGACGAGCGCGATGTTCGCGGAGCGGTTCGGGTCATACTCAAGCGTCAAAACAGTTGCCGGCATATCCAGCTTCTGGCGCTTGAAGTCGATGATACGGTACTTTTTCTTGTTACCGCCGCCGATGTGACGGACGGTGATGCGGCCGTAGCTGTTGCGGCCGGCGGTCTTCTTGACCTTTTCGAGAAGGCTCTTCTCGGGCTTCACCTTAGACAGGCCCTTGTAGGACAGCACAGTCATATTTCTGCGCGAGGGCGTCGTCGGGTTGAAAGTCTTGATAGCCATTTGGAATTTCAACTCCTTGATTCGTTATTATCGGGGTGGCTTCCCCATACACGCACGAACAGCGCAGCGCCTTCGTGCCATTCAATCGGATTTCCACCGGAAATCCGCCCCACCCAAGTCGGGCTCCGCCTGACTTGGATACCGCTGCCCGCGCCGCGGCGGCGCGGCCTCGTCCGCTGTGCGGACGAGAGGGGGTTATCGAAAAAAGTTTCCCTGGGAACTTTTTTCGTATCTAAGGGGGACAGCGTCCCCCTTAGAGGCTGTTACATCATGTTCTCAAAAAGCTCGATGCCCTTGGAGTCCGGGGTCAGGGTGACGACCGCCTTCTTGATGTCCGGGCGCTTGCCGACGTGGACGCCCATGCGCTTCCACTTGCCCGGCAGCTTGATGGTGTTGACCTTCATAACCTTAACGCCGAAGATCTCTTCCACAGCCTTCTTGATCTCGATCTTGCCGGCATCGGCAGCGACCTCGAAGGTGTACTTGTTGTTCTGGGTGCCCATCATGGAACGCTCGGTAATAATCGGCTTCTTGATAATATCGTAAGCGAACTTCATTATGCGTACACCTCCTGCAGCTTCTCAACCGCTGCCTTGTCGATGATAAACTTGTCAGCGTTGAGGATTTCGTATACGTTGAGGGTAGACGCGATCGTCGTGCGCACGCCCGGGATGTTAGCCGCGGACTTGACGACGTTCGTGCGGACCTCAGGAGTCACGACCAAGCTCTTGCCGGTAGCCTCAACAGATTTGAGGAAGCCCGCGAAGGTCTTGGTCTTGATCTCGCCCATGTCCAGGCTGTCGATGACGATGATCTCGCCCGCAGCTGCCTTGGCAGACAGGGCAGAGAGCATGGCCAGGCGCTTGGTCTTCTTGGTCAGGTGGTAATTGTAGGAACGGGGCTTCGGGCCGAGGGCAATACCGCCGTGGGTCCACTGCGGAGAGCGGATCGAGCCCTGACGGGCGCGGCCGGTGCCCTTCTGGCGCCACGGCTTGATGCCGCCGCCGCGAACCTCGGCGCGGGTCAGCGTGGACTGGGTGCCCTGACGCTGGTTTGCCAGATAATTCTTGACCGCTGCGTGTACAACAGCCATGTTGGGCTCAATGCCGAATACGGCTTCATTCAGCTCCATCTCGCCGGTCTTCTTGCCGGTCATATCAAAAACTGCTACTGTAGGCATTCGTTGCTCCTCCTTCCCTTACTTTCTCGCGGAAGCCTTCTGCGGGTTCTTGCTGATGCCAGCCTCGCCCTTGGCAACCTTGTTGTTCTTGACGGTGTTCTTGAGCACCACAATGCCGCCCTTCGGGCCCGGGACAGCGCCGCAAACGGCGATCAGGTTGAGCTCAGCGTCAACCTTGACAACGTCCAGGTTCTGAACAGTGACCTGCTCAGCACCCAGGTGGCCAGGCATCATTTTACCCTTCATGATCTTGGAAGGATCAGAGCAGGCGCCCATGGAACCCTGGTGGCGGTGCATCGGGCCTGCGCCGTGGCTCATCGGGGAACGGCCCGCGTTGAAGCGCTTGATAACGCCCGCGTAGCCCTTGCCCTTGGAGGTGCCGGTCACGTCGACATAGTCGCCCTCGACGAACATGTCAGCCTTGACTACATCGCCAAGCTGGAAGGTGGAGCAGTCCGCGAAGCGGAACTCCTTAAGGTACTTCTTCAGAGAATCGCCGGCCTTTTTCAGGTGGCCCTTCTGCGGCTTATTGAGCTTGCGCTCCTTGACATCCTCAAAGCCGAACTGAACCGCATTGTAGCCGTCCTTCTCTTCGGTCTTGAGCTGGGTGACGACGCAGGGGCCTGCCTCGATAACGGTGCAGGGGATCACCTTGCCGTCAGCATTGAAGATCTGGGTCATGCCGACCTTCTTGCCGATGATTGCTTTCTGCAGCATTTGCATTTTCCTCCTTAAAGGTTATTGGTTGACGGCATTTGGCCGCCAACATGACCTCGCCGCGCGTGTCGCGGCAGGGCTTCAAGCAGCCGGTTGGGTTAGTCCGCCTGCCTGTTGACAAAAGGAATATTAAGATGAAACCGCTATGCGGTTTCTCGTAAAAAGTCCAGCTTT